>Ga0209284_10003166_pt1 | contig 20842 bp, 25 predicted proteins | sample FRY03_FD_187211 | JGI IMG/M metagenome (GOLD analysis project Ga0209284, IMG submission 187211) | Freshwater microbial communities from Lake Fryxell liftoff mats and glacier meltwater in Antarctica - FRY-03 (SPAdes) (version 2) | ecosystem: Environmental > Aquatic > Freshwater > Ice > Glacier... | reverse complement strand
ATAACCCCCCCCCTCTCTCCCCCACCCCCGTCACCTTCTCCGCCGGCGGCCCTGTCACCAATCCCTCGAAACCCGTGATCCACTTCGCCTCACTTTTGTGCCCCAGATACTTCTCAATGTGCGCCAGCATCCGCAGCGCCGCGGCCCGCTGATCCCCCGCCTTGAACAGATCCACCTCCATCTCCCACTGCAGGTCCGGCCGCTTCTCGGTCAGGAATCGCGACATGTCCGCCGACGGCTCACCACGATCTCCCTCCCGACCCCATCGCTCCACCATGATCCCCTCCTGCAGGATGCGCTTCATCCACCCCGCACGCAGCGACTCCAACTTGCCCGGCTTGCGCAGCGGAGGCAGGATGATCCCGTCGTAAATCTCCGGCAACAGCAACGGTGCCTTCGGCCAGTCCTCCACTTCCACCCCTCCCAGATTGTAGGCCGTCGCAAAGACGGTTTGCAGCACGTCCTGCCGCAGCATCCCCTGCTGCCCCTTCAACTCCTCCGCATCGTTCATGATGGCATCCAGACGCTCCATCGCCTTCGGCCCCAACTCGCCGCGATCCTTCCCCTCCGCCGCCTCCAAGGTCAGGGTCAGCCAGTTCAACTGATGCCGCAAGGCCCGCCGAAACTCCGGCGAGCCGTCCCGATCCTTGTGCCGACGCTTCCACTCCCGGAACGCCTGCGATGACAACTTCTCGTCCTCGAACCGCACCTTCTCCACACACATCAAATACAACTCGTGCGCCGCGTCGTCGCTCCGAATCGCCGCATCAAAGGCCGTTTTCGCCGTCCCCATCCGCGAGCCCGAGCGGCCCTTCTCCCCCTCCTTCAGCGCCTTCAGCCTGTCCATCAGCAACTGGACATCGACATCGCTCAACTTGTCGGCGGAGGCATCCAGCGGCAGGACCAACAGGATCAGGGGCAGGAGTAGGTGGCGCATCACGTTCTATTCAACGTCCCAAATCCCAAAAGGTTTGCCAATTCTCGATTTATCCCCCGTAGCTGAGGCGTCCCGCCGTCGGCCGGGACGGCGGCATCCTGCCGCCAATCCCACCGATCCATCGAGATTTCCCCGACACAAGGCACTTCTCGCCCCCCTGCTACCCGAAAATTTCGGTCTCCCGCGCCCCCTCCACCCCCCGCCGCTTCTTCCAGGCCCCCACCAGCACCGGCCACCCCAGACGCCCCGCCATCACCAGCACCAACAACCCGGTCAGCCCCCCGAACTGCAATAGCGGCAAATAACGAAACACCTCCCACACTTCCACAAAGGGCAAGACGCAGAGCACCAACGCCGCGACTTCCATCAACACCATCCCCACCAGAGCCAGGTCAAAGACCACCCGCTCCACCTGCCCCCGCGCCAGCGCCGCCAGGCAGACCGCCAACACGAACGGCCCTCCGATCCACAAGCAGGATAACAACACCCCGCCCGTCGCCACCACCACGGCCTCCAAGGCATCAAGACATAGGTGCGCACACATGCCCACCGCCACCAATCCACAGGCCAGCAACGGCAGGACCCGGAGATACTTCAACTTGCTCTTTATCATCGTCGTTTTCATTGTTCGAAAGTTCACTGCGTCACCATCCGCTCCCACGCCCCCTCCCACGCTTCCACCGCGGCCCGTTCCATCCGCCGCAGATAGGTCCGCATGGCCCTCCCGCAGAGTTGATCAAACTCCTCCCTCCGCACCCCCAACGCCCGAAAACACGGACGGTGATCCCACCACACCACCGCACAGGTCACCCGGTGCACCACCCGAAACTGCCATCGCCACAACATCCGCCACAGCGGTGACCACTCATGCTGCAACTCGCCAAAGAACTCCGCATGAAACGCGGTGTGCCCCACCTCGTCCTTCACGATCCGTGCACAGAACTGCGTGATCGGCCCATCCTCCACATTTCTACGGAGAACTTCGTAGTAGGCCTCCGCCAACAACTCCGCAGTCAGCAACATCTGCAGCTGAAACTCCAGGTTGATCAACTTGCGTACTCGCCGAAAGAGTCCGTTCGACCACTGCTTCTCCAACAAGGCCCCTCCCAAACGCCCCACCATCTTCGCCAACATCGCCGCATGCCGGTGCTCCTCGCAGACGAATTTCTCCAACGCCTTCTCATACCCGGCGAACCCATCCATTCCGCGCACCCTCTCCACATACCGCCGCAGCGTGCTCCCCGTCCCCGTCTCCCCCAGCTGAAAGATCGCCAACGAATCTCCCAAAGCCACCCGCAGCTCCTCCGCCATCTCCAGCGGCCCCTCCCAATCCACTTCCTCCTCCGCCGTGTTCCCCTCAAAGCGCCGGATCCATTTTGCCACGTTCACGCCGCGACCTCCTTCCCCAACTCGGGACCTGCAACCTTCGACGTTGAACCTGCGACTTCCGCCCGCCGCCTCCCCCCCAGCTCTTCCAGCCTCCCCACCACCTCCTCCACCGACTCCCGCAAGGTCGAGGTCCCCGCCGTCACCCCCACCGACCGGCATCCGTAAAACCAATGCTCCTTCACTTCCTCCGGCCGCGCCACCCGCTCCGCCCGACAGCCCAAACGCCGTGCCTTCTCCACCAACTGCCAGGAGTTGTTGGAATTCGCCCCGCCCACCACCAGAACGAACTCCACTCGCCCACACAACTGGTCCATCGCCTCCTGCCGCCGCTTCGTGGGCTGACAAACGGTGTCCTTGAAAATCACCTCGGCCTCCGGATGCCGCCGCCGGATCGCCGCCACCAATTGCTCCACCCGCTCGATGGGCTGCGTGGTCTGCGAGACCACCCCGATCTTCGCCGCAAAGGGCAGCGCCTCGACCTCCCCCTCGCTCAACACCACCCGCGCCCCGGGAAAATCTCCTACCAAGCCATTGACCTCCACATGCCCGGCCTTCCCGATCACCACCGGCGCACAGCCCCCCGCCACCAACTGCGCCAGGGCCGTGTGCGCTTTCCGCACCAGCGGACAGGTGGTGTCAGTCACCCGATGCCCCCACCCCGCCCAGCGATTCTTGTCCGCATCCGAGGCCCCGTGCGCCGTCACCACCACTGCCCGCGTCCCCGCCCCCTGCGCCTCCAGACTCCCGCTCCGCGCCCCCAGCCTCTTCAGCCGGTCCAGCACCACCTCGTTGTGCACCAACTCCCCCAGCACCGTCACCGCCTCCCGCCCCGCCAACTCCTCCACCGCCGCCACCGCGTCCCGCACCCCGAAACACATCCCATAGGCCCCCGCCATCTCGATCTCAAACCCGCTCATCTCAGCAGCCCCTCCTCTCTCCTTGAGGCTTTGCCACACAAAGTTTCTGGGCCCGAGAAGACCGCCTGAAACCCAATAAGGAGCGTCGATTTGAGCTTTGCATCGCAAAGTAAGTGTCCCCAACGCCCCCCTTTGTTCAAACTTTGCCAGAAAAAGTTTCCCCGAGGGGATGGGGGGAGGCTTTACCGCCATCCCGGAGGGATCCAGGGCCATGAGCCGGTGCTGGAGGAGCAAGGCGACGACACCACCGGTAAACCGGCCCGTGCGTTCCCGACCCTGGCAAGGGTTGCAGGCACCGAGATTCTCGGTGACCTTGACGGCCGCGGGACGCAGCCGCTCCCTTGTTCTCCGTCGCCCATCTGATAAACCCGCCCCGTCAGCCTTTTCGCGAAATGAAGAAGATCCTGATCATCGCCGGCCCAAACGGCGCGGGTAAAACCACCTTTGCGAAGGAGGTTCTGCCGAAGGAAGCCCATTGCTTGGAGTTCGTGAACGCCGACCTCATTGCGGCCGGGCTCAGCCCCTTCCAACGGCGCTTTGACCGAGGCCTGGCAAATCTTCGGGATCACTATCTTGCTGCGGTCGATGGGTGGGCGATCTATGATGGCTCACAACAACCGCCTCTCCTCCTGGACTCCGACACCAACACCGCCCCCCCAACGCTCATGGAAGATCCCGCCCCCTATCCATCCGATGCCGGGGAACACGATCCCGCAACGGTCTTCTCCGATCCCGATTTCATCGGTGCCGAGGCCGCTATGAAACGCGCCTCCGCCAAGGCCGTCGCCCAAGCCCGGGCCGCCGGCCTGGAACCGGTCGTCTGGAATCCCGCCGTGGATGGCCCGGGACTCGTCCCAGAAAAGTGGCAGCATGATTAGCACGTGGTGAAGGCGCGTTCCTCCTCCACTTCCTGTCCGGGTGCCGGAAACCTCACCTAGCCTCCCCCCCCGCTCCTCCGCCTGATAACTCATCCCTTCTCTTCCCCACCTCCGATTCCCTCACCCCCGACGCCTTCATCGCCCGATGGAAATTCTCCGGCGGACACGAACGAGCTTTCCGCCCCCCACCCTCACTGCTTCTTGAACAGGTTCGTCTTGTCCAGCGTCGTCGGCCGCTGCGCAGGATCAAGAATCGGCCCCTTCTTCACGCGGGTCAGACCGCTGTTGTAGAGAGTGTCTTCCTTGATCGAGGTCTTGAGTGGGGATCAGTGGCACGGTCTATCTGCCTCTCGCCGTCCCCCAACAATTGGAGGAACGCTTCGACGAAATTCTACAGAAAGCGGAGGCGATCAATGATCCCTTCGAGCAGTCCTTCTTTGCCATGGTCCAACTGCCCTACCTCCCCAAATCCAATATCTCCTCCAACACCTTCAAATACCCCTCAAACGCCACCCGCCCCGCCTCGGTCAACCCATAGTGCGTCTGCGGCCGCCCCTCCCCCTCGATCTTCTCGCTCTCCACATACCCGCTCTTGGCCAGCGTCCGCAAATGCGTGATGAGATTCCCGTCGCTCATCTGCAGCTCGCTCTTCAGATCCTGAAACGGCCACGCATCCTTCCGCGAGGCCAGGAGGGTCATGATCGACAGCCGCCCCTTCTCATGGATGACCTTGTCGAGTTTGGAGAAATCAATCATCGCGTTCCGGCGCGGGGGTCCTTTGCCTTGCGGCTCAACCACATCACGATCAGTCCATAGATCAGGTGAAACACCCCGAAGCAGAGCCCCATGATGAGGTTGGCCTCCAGCATCGGGCTCTCCATTTCATCGAAGGAACCGAGGAAGGGCAGCGGATGCGCCCCGTCACTCCACACGTACAGATACGCCGCCACCCCCGCCAACAGCAGCGACCAGCCCAACCAACGGATCGAACGCGGCGCGATCCCGATCGTCGCCAGCAGCGCGAGGCCGTAGCACATCACCCAGATCGCCGCGCATCCCGCCGCCGTCCCCGCACTGGACAACGCATGCCCCATCCCGAGAATCCCTCCCACCAACATCGGAGGCACCAGGGCCCGCAGGGCCATCTTCAGTCCCGGCGAAAAGAACAGCGTATTGTCCCGCTTCGATTTCCGGACGATCAGCACGCTGTTGAACACGCCCGTGATGACCAGCGCCACCAGCCAGCAAACGATCCAAGCCCCCTCCGACATCAGGGACGGCGCATCCGCTCCCCCTCCGATCGCCAGGTCCTCGCGGAAGTAAAGCAGCGAGGACAGGATGATCGCCAGGATCCCCCCGAAGAAGGCCGTGGGCCAGGAAATGGCCCGATAAACAGTCGCCCGCTCCATCAGGGAGCGAATCACTTTCAGGTTCTCCGCCGCCCGCTCCTGCTCGGTCATGGACGGCAGGCTAGCAGGATCTCCCCAGAGGCACAAACTTTGTAGATCAAAGCGCCCCCGGCATGACGACGCTCCCTCCGCAGCCCCCATCCGCAGCCCCCCCCCTCCCCTGGCCACCGAACCCCTATAAACCCGCATTTTCCTTGCCAACCCCCGGCCATTCCCTTACCTCGCCCGCCCTTCCTCGCGTCGACGAGCAACAGCGGGAGAGCGAAGGAGCCCATTCGGCGGCTTTCCCAAACACCCAGAGCCTCTGTGAATTAACGGAGGACCCAAAACATGATTAACGAACTAGTAAGAGAAATGGTTGAAGCTGGCGTTCACTACGGACACCAGACCCGCAAATGGAATCCGGCCATGCGCCGCTATCTCATGCGGGACAAGGGCGGCATCTACATCATCGACCTCGAGGAGACCGTCCGCTGCCTCGACAAGGCCTCCGACTTCATCTCCAACCTCGCCAGCAAGAAGAAGAGAATCCTCTTCGTCGGCTGCAAACACCAGGCCCAGGAAGCGGTCCGCGAAGCGGCCGAAGCCACCGGACAGTTTTACGTCAACCACCGCTGGCTCGGTGGCACCATGACCAATCTCACCACCATCCGTCAGTCGGTGGAGCGCCTCAAATACCTCGAAGGCATCGAAAAAGCCCCCGAGTTCAAGGCCATGTCCAAAAAGGAACTCGCCGCCCTCGGCCGTGAGAAAAACAAACTCCTCCGGAACCTTCAGGGGATCCGCGGCATGGACAGCCTCCCCGACGCCCTCGTGGTGGTCGACACGGCCCGCGAATCCATCGCCGTCGCCGAAGCACGCCGCCTCAACATCCCCGTCGTCGGCATCATCGACACCAACGGCGATCCCTCCAAGATCGACTACCCGATTCCGGCCAACGATGACTCGATCCGCTCGATCCGCATCGTCCTCCAGAACCTCGTCGATTCCCTCGTCATCGGCTCGAAATCCTGAATCCTTCCCAAAATCATCTGCCTGTAACAATGATTACCGCAACACTCGTTAAAGAACTCCGCGACATGACCAGCGCGGGGATGATGGACTGCAAGCGAGCCCTCCAGGAAAATGACGGCGACCTCGATGCCGCCGCCAAATGGCTCCGCGAGAAGGGCATTTCCAAAGCGGCCAAGAAGGCCGATCGCGACGCCAAGGAAGGCATAATCTTCGCCCAAATCGACGAGAACGCCCAGTCCGGCGTCCTCGCCGAGGTGAACTGCGAGACCGACTTCGTCGCCAAGAACGACAACTTCCAGGCCTTCGTGGCCGACCTCGCCGGAACAGTCGCCGCCTCCGGCGCCGCCGATATCGAAGCCGCCCTCGCCCTCCCCAAGGGTGACGGCACCGTCGAAACCTTCGTGCAGTCGAAGGTCATCGAACTCGGCGAAAACCTCCGCTTCCGCCGCATGGCCCGCTTCGAAGTCTCCGGCACCGGCATCATCGCCTCCTACATCCACCTCGGTGGCAAGGTCGGCGTGCTCCTCGAAGTCGGCTGCGAGAACGCCGCCACCAGCAGCACCGACGGCTTCCGCGACCTCGTCAAGGACCTCACCCTCCACATCGCCGCCAGCGCACCCGCCGGACTCAGCGCCGACGATATCCCCGCCGATCTGGTCGAGGCCGAGAAGGACATCTTCCGCACCCAGCTCGCCAACGACGGCAAGCCCGCCGAAATGATCGAGAAGATCATCCCCGGCAAGATGGCCAAGTTCTTCGCCGAGAAGTGCCTCCTGGAGCAAGGCTTCGTCAGGGAACCCGACACCACCATCAAGCAACTCCTCGAGAGCAGCGGCAAGGACCTCGGTGACACCCTCACCATCCGCCGCTTCGTCCGCTTCGGCGTCGGCGAGTAAACGCATCGCGTTACACCAACTTCAAAAGGCCCCGCAGCAGCGGGGCCTTTTTTTTCCTATGGAGCGCGGGTTTCCAACCCGCTTCACCAGACCGGCCTCCAACAGTCCTACTCCACCCAAGTAACCAGAAACAAATAACCAGCAACCTTCCCCCCAACTTCCTCCTAGCCCCCCTCCAATTCCCGGCCTACCCTGCTCACCATGCGCACTCTCCTTCTCTCCCTCCTCCTCGTCCTCCCCCTTTCCGCCGAAGAGACGGCCTTCGACGAGGGCCGCTTCACGGTCGAGTTCCCCGATGGCTGGAAAAAGGCCGATCCCCCGCAGGCCAACATCGTCGTGCACCGTGAAACCGAAGACGGCGAGGCCACCTTCTCCATCTCCCGCCTCGCCATCACCCCCGGCGCGAAAGCCGACCTCGACGCCACCCTCGAGACCTTCGTCAAGAACTTCAAGGACAACGGCATGACCGTCAAAGGCGACCCCAAGGGGCAGGCCAGCGTCATCGACGGCAAACCCGCCCTAGTCGCCGCCGTCCCCGTCGAAATGAGGGTCGATGACGAACCCATCGCCATCACCTTCTTCATGGTCTTCGTCGAGGCCTCCGAACGCCTCATCGTCATGCAGGCCACCCTCCGCGGCTCCGGGACCGACGCCCAACGCGGCGACTGCCGCAAGATCATCGGCTCCTTCGAGGAACACGAAGTGGAAAAAAAGGAGGAGGAGACTAAGGAGGACGCCGAGCAAAAGAAGGAGTAGGTCGAACCAACGGCCTCACCATCCTAATTTCCGCCCCACCCCCACATCCGCCGGAGCCAACTCCACCCCTCCCAGCTCCCCCGCCGCCACCCACCTCAACGCCGCATGCTCCAACGCCACCGGCTCCCCCTCTCCCACCTCGCACCAAAACGGCCGCAACCGGATCCGCAGCTCCGGATACTCATGCTCCACCGCCTCGAGCGCTTCCCCCACCACGATCCCACACCCCAACTCCTCCCAAATCTCCCGCCGCAGCGCCTCCTCCGCCGATTCCCCCTCCTCCCTCTTCCCTCCCGGAAATTCCCACAACCCCGCCAATTGCGTCCCCGCGGCCCGCTGGCACACCAGCACCTTCCCCTCCCGCCGTATCACCGCACATACCACCTCAATCACGCCCCCGGCTTAATCCCCCAATAACCAATAACCAATCACGAATTTCCCATTCGACGCCCCCCCCTCCCTGCCCGACAATACCCGATCATGCGCCTCCCCATCTTCCTCGCCCTCGCCCTCGCCACCCCCGTCTTCGGCGACGCCAAACGCCTCGAACTCGGCTACCCCAACCTCGCCCACCGCATCCAGATCGTCTTCCCCGAAAACTACGACCCCGCCAAAAAGTGGCCCCTCGTCCTCTACTACCACGGCACCGACGGTACCCCCGACACCAAACTCATCCGCCACCACACCGGCGAGGAAGGCTGGTTCACGGTCGGCATGACCTACGTCCAACGAGGCCAGGTCACCTTCACCACCGATACCCGCAACAAGGAACTCACCATCCTCCGCTCCGTCCGCCACCACCTCGTCAGCAAATACAACGTCGATCCCAAACGCACCTATGTCGCCGGCTTCAGCAAGGGTGGCTGGATCTCCGGCCTCCTCCTCCAGGCCGATCCCGAACTCGCCGGGGCCGTCATTCTCGGTGCCGGCCACATCAACCAGATCGAAGCCAAACCATACAAATTCGGCCGCCGCACCCCCGTCTTCATCGGCATCGGCCGTCAGGATGCCAACTACCCCTTCGCCCTCAACGCCATCACCTTCTTCCGCGGCCTCGGCGCCACCACCACCTTCGACACCTGGCACGACCTCGAACACAATTTCCCCCAGGGCGGCTCCCCCGCCCTCACCCAATGGTTCGCCCTCGAGGGCAACCCCACCGCCGATCACGCCGCCGCCGCCAACGACTGGTCCACCACCCGCCTCACCGAAATCAAGGCCATCCCCGACCCCGTCAACCGCTGGGTCGCCCTCCTCGACATGCAGGCCTGCCCCTACCACGGCTTCCTCGACGATTCCCACGAAGCCGCCGTCTCCAAGGCCCGCACCGACCTCGAAGCCACCGCCGCCGTCGCCATCGAAGCCAAGGGCCTCGCCGCCCATCGCAACCTCCTCCGCGACGAACTCGCCGAACGTTCCAAGGAAAACTACCAGAAGATGCTCAAAGCCTACCTCGACCTCGCCAACTCCATCCCCGACTCCCGCCAGGGCGATATCGCCCGCCACGACCACTACCGCATCAAGACCCTCCTCCAACACTTCGACGAACAGGAAAAAGTCCAAAAGGAAAATAGCGAACCTTCCGGCCCCAAAAAGGAAGACGCCCCCTTCGACCCCAGCAAGGCCCACCCCCCCACCGACGACCGCCAACGCATCCCCCTGAACCCTCTGGTCAGGTAACCCCTTCCCCCCCGGAGTGCTTAGGCTTGACTCCGCCCGGGAGGGGTGGGGCTTGACCCACGCGGAGGAGCAGAGTCCCCTCATCCGCCGAGTCCGCTCAATGGCCTTCCGCCCCCCTCCACGCGGAGAACTCCCAACCCCGCACCAGTGGCGTCCCGCCGCGACCCCCCTCCCCGCGTAGCGGCTCCCCTGCGGGCGTCGGCAGCTCCCCTGCGGGGCGTCGGCGGCTCCTCCACCGCCTCTCCTTCCCCCTCCCGCTCCAAATTCAACCACCGCTCCCCCCTTCCCTCGAAAATTGGACATTGAGTGTTCGACATTGGGTGTTCCTCCCATTCCCCCGGAATTTCCGTCCTCCCCACCCCTCCCACCCACCCCGAAAATCAGCGCCACCATCGGTCAAATCCCCCTTGTTCCGGCCTCGCCTCCGGGCGACGCCCGACCGAAATTGACTTCTCCCCAATTTCCCTTACCCTTCTAACAAGATGCTTCGCAAACTCGCAGGCTCCAGCTTGGCCCTCGCGCTCATCGCCATCGTGGCGCTGAAGCACGTCGCACTCGGCTTTTGCCTCTGCCAGGCGCAGTTCATCACCAACCCCGCCACCTGCTGCGCCGTCCACGACCCCGCACCCGCCTGCTGCTGCGAGGAAGAGAAAATCCCCGCCGACAACCCCTACAAGGACTGCGTCGTGGACCTCGAAATCGAAGTGGGCGACTTCCTCTGGAACGCCGACCAATTCTCCCCTGCCGACCAAGTCGGCCTCCCCATCGTCCTCCCCACCCTCGACCTCCCCACCTTCGCTCTCCAACCGCAGACCCTCGCCTTCGCGCACCCCGTCCGCGGTTCCCCACCCGGCCTCCCGCCGCTCTACATCCGTCAGTCCGTTCTGAGACTTTGAGGTAACCGCGCCGTGTCCCCCCGACACCGCGCCCCGCTCCCGTCGTCCCCTCCCGGCGACCCGCATCACACGATTCCCTCCGCGGAGTCGTTTCCCTCAATCCAACTCTCAGCACACTCATGTCTCTCGACAAACTCACCAGCCTCCAATCCCCCGGATCCCAAACCTCCGGACCGCAAACGCACGGCCGCCCCAAGCGCGTCCCCTCCTGGCTCCTGCCCGTCGGCCTCGCCCTCGGCTTCCTCGCCGTCTTCGCCCTCCTCTTCGGCTCCCGCCTCCTCCCCGCCTTAAAGGTGCAGACCGCCCCCGTCGTCACCCTCCGCCAAACCACCGAGGCCTCCGCACCGATCCCCAGCACCAACGAAACGACCTCCTCCCCCGCCCTCCCCACCGGCCCCCTCCTCTTCCAGGCCTCCGGCTGGATCGAACCCGACCCCTACACCACCTTCGTCCCCACCCTCATCGATGGCGTCATCAACGAAGTCCACGTCCTCGAAGGCCAACCCGTCACCAAGGAGCAACTCCTCGCCACCCTCATCGACGACGATGCCAAACTCGACCTCCAGCAGGCCAAACAACGCGTCGCCTCCCTCGAGTCCAAACGCACCGCCCACTGCGCCGCCATCCCCGTCCTCGAAGCCGAACAGGAGGCCGCCCGGAAAAAAGTCGCCGCCGAGGAAGCCCTCCTCGCCGAACTTCAGGATTCCGCCCGTCGCCTCTCCTCCGTCTCCAGCCGAGCCGTCTCCGAAATGGCCCTCACCCAGGCCAAACTCCAGGTCACCCGCCAAGAAGCCGCCGTCGCCGAAGCCGAAGCCGCCATCCCCGGCCTCGACGCCCAAATCGCCCAGATCGAGGACCAACGCGTCGCCATCGACAACGAAATCCACGAAGCCGAAACCGAGCGCGACCGCAGGCAACTCGCCCTCGACCGCACCACCATCACCGCTCCCATGGATGGCATCGTCCTCCGCCTCCACGCCGCCCCCGGCAAGAAACGCATGCTCGGCATGGACGACCCCGAAAGCGCCGTCATCGTCGAACTCTACGACCCCCAGAAACTCCAGGCCCGCATCGACGTCCCCCTCAACGAAGCCGCCGCCCTCGCCGTCGGCCAACCCGTCAAGTTCACCACCGACCTCCTCCCCGACCTCTCCCTCACCGGCACCGTCAGCCGCATCACCGGCGAGGCCGATCTCCAACGCAACACCCTCCAGGTCAAGGTCGCCGTCCACAACCCCGACCCCCGCCTCCGCCCCGAAATGCTCGTCCGCGCCGAGTTCTACAATGGGGGAACCTCTTCGGCTTCCATTCCGAATTCCGATTTCCGCACTCCGCATTCCCAAAACCGCCTCGCCCTCTACGCCCCCAAAGCCGCCCTCTTCGACCGCTCCGGCAAATCCGCCAAAGCCTGGCTCGCCATCAACGGCCACGCCGAACTCCGCTCCGTCAACCTCGGCGTCGAGGAACGCGACGACCACCTCCTCGTCCTCGAAGGCCTCCACTCCGGCGACCAACTCATCCTCCCCCCCCATGCCAAACTCTCCGAAGGCAAACGCATCACCAGCACCTCCCAACCCTGACAGGACGACACATCAATGCCCGGAGCCAGTAAACTTCGAACGCCGCCCCGGGAAACCAACAAAACAAACCCAATGCCCTGTAGGGCCATGAAAACCGCCCCACCCCGGACTCCCCCCAATAACAAATAACAAATAACCAATAACAAATAACCAATAACCAATAACCAATACCCGGCGCAGCCATGTTCATCCAAATCCGCAACCTCTCCAAGTCCTTCAAAAAGGGCCCCAACCTCATCACCCCCCTCGAGGAACTCAGCCTCGAGGTCCCACGTGGCGAATTCCTCGCCCTCATGGGCCCCTCCGGATCCGGCAAAACCACCCTCCTCAATCTCATCGCCGGCATCGACACCCCCACCTCCGGCGAACTCAACGTCGACGGCCGCGACATCGCCCACCTCTCCCGCGCCCAACTCACCAAATGGCGCTCCCAACACGTCGGCTACATCTTCCAACTCTACCACCTCGTCCCCATCCTCAGCGCCTTCGAAAACGTCGAACTCCCCCTCCTCCTCACCAAACTCTCCCGCTCCGAACGTCGCGTCCGCACCGAGGCCGCCCTCGACCTCGTCAGCCTCTCCGACCGCCTCGACCACCGCCCCTCCGAACTCTCCGGCGGTCAGGAACAACGCGTCGCCATCGCCCGCGCCATCGTCCACGACCCCAACCTCCTCGTCGCCGACGAACCCACCGGCGATCTCGACAGCGAATCCGCCACTTCCATCCTCAAACTCCTCCGCTCCCTCTGCTCCGAACACGGCAAGACCATCGTCATGGTCACCCACGACCCCCGCGCCGCCCACGCCGCCGACCGCACCCTCCACCTCGAAAAAGGAAAACTCTTGGAAAATGCGGAAGTGGGAATGCGGAAACCGGAACTCTTATGAGCCAAGAACTAAAAGACAGAACCTACCAATTCGGCCTACGAATTGTCCTTCTCTTCAAGAAAGATCCTCCACCGACATGGTGTTGGAAGATCGCCGATCAACTCCTCCGCTGTTCCACCTCAGTCGACTCCAATTACCGAGCCGCCTGTCGCGGACGCTCGAAGGCCGAGTTCGTGGCTAAGCTCGGCATCTGCGAAGAGGAAGCCGACGAATGCCTCTATTGGACTTCCATACTACGCGACGCGGAATACTTCACCCCGAAACTTGCCACCGAACTCCTCGACGAAGCCAATCAACTCCTCTCCATCATCATCTCCTCCATCAAAACGGCCAAAGGCCGCTAATTTCCCCATTCCGAACTCCCCATTCCGCATTCCGCATTCCCCATTAAAGCATCGTCATGAAACTCCTGGCTCTATCGTTAAAGAATATCACCCGCCACCGCCTCCGGTCCCTCCTGACCATCCTCGGCGTCACTGCCGGCATGTTCCTCTACGCCGCGGTCGAAACCATGCAGCACTCCCTCGCCACCGCCACCAAACAGGGCGCCGATGACACCACCCTCGTCGTCTATCGCGAGAATCGCTTCTGCCCCTCCACCTCCCGCCTTCCCGAACACTACCTCCCCACCCTCCAAAAAATCCCCGGCGTCCGCGAGGCCATCCCCCTCCAGATCGTCGTCAACAACTGCGGGGCCTCCCTCGATGTCATCGCCTTCCGCGGCGTCCCCCCCGAACAACTCGACAAATACAATCCCGAACTCGACGTCTTCGCCGGCTCCTTCGAGGAATGGAGCAAACGCGGCGACGGTGCCCTCATCGGTGAAAACTTCGCCAATCGCCGCGGCCTCAAGGTCGGCGACAAGTTCGAAGCGGTCGGCGTCACCACCTACATCTCCGGCATCATCCGCTCCGACAGCCCCCAGGACAACAACGTCGCCTACGTCCACCTCCCCTTCCTCCAACAGGCCTCCAAAGTCGGCCTCGGCATCGTCACCCAATTCAACGTGAAGGTCGATTCCGCCGACCAACTCGAATCCGTCGCCGCAAAGATCGATGACACCTTCCGCTCCGATTCCCAACCCACCAACACCCGCCCCGAAAAGGCCTTTTTCGCCGAAACAGCCCGCGAGATGATCGAACTCATCGGCTTCACCCGCTGGCTCGGCCTCGGTGCCGTGGCCGCCGTCCTCGGCCTCGTCGCCAACGCCGTCCTCCTTGTCGTCCGCGGCCGCGTCCAGGAAACCGCCGTCCTCCAAACCCTCGGCTTCTCCCGCGTCGACATCTCCCTCCTCGTCACCTTCGAAGGCATCCTCCTCGGCCTCGCCGGCGGCGCCCTCGGCGTCTTCTCCGCCTTCGGATTCTTCCGATGGAAATCATTCACCCTCGGCAACGAAGGCCTCACCCTCGCCGTCATCCCCGACGCCGCCGTCCTCCTCAACGGCATGCTCGTCTCCCTCCTCCTCGGCCTCTTCGCCTCCCTCTACCCCGCCTGGAAAGCCTCCCGCCAACCGATTGTCACGTCCTTGCGAACGGCCTGACCGTTCGCAAGGACGTGACGTTATCAGAGATCCGTTATCAGTTCTCAGTGCTCCCAGACCCAACAAAAGAGTCCACCAGTTCCTCCCCCCTGATAACCAATAACTGATAACCGATAACTCAAAAACCATGCTCCCCATCACCTACGCCATCCGCAACCTCTTCCGCGACCCCGCCCGCCTCCTCCAAACGGTCGGCGGATCCGCCCTGGTGGTCCTCCTCGTCATGGCCGCCTTCGCCCTCAACCGCGGCATGACCGAAGTCCTCTCCGCCACCGGCTCCCCCGACAACATCATCCTGTTAGGTGCCGGTTCCGAGGAAAGCGTGGAACGCTCCGAAGTCAAACTCGACGCCGAATCCGTCACCCAATCCCTCCGCGGACTCCAATCCTCCCTCGGCGTCCCCGCCGTCTCCGGCGAAATCCACTACCAGGCCCCCCTCACCCTCCCCGACGGCAAACAATCCCAGGCCCGCCTCCGCGGCGTCACCGAAAAAGCCCTCCTCGTCCACCCCCGCGTCCGCCTCCTCGATGGCCGCTTCCCCAACCCCGGCGAAATCATGGTCGGCCGCCTCGCCCACCTCAAACTCGGCACCTCCGCCCCCATGCTCGCCCTCGGCAAGTCCCTCAAGTTCGGCGACACCCCCTTCCCCATCGCCGGCATCTTCGAAGCCCCCGGCACGGTCATGGAATCCGAAATCTGGTTCGACCGCAACGACCTCGCCACCCTCACCCAGCGCGATTCCCTCTCCTGCGTCGTCCTCCGCCTCGACGACGCCGAATTCGACGACGTCGCCGCCCTCACCTTCCAACGCAACGACCTCGAACTCGTCGCCATCTCCGAGGAGGCCTACTACTCCAAGCTCGCCGCCTTCTACCGCCCCATCCGCGCCATGACCTGGCTCACCGCCGCCCTCGTCGCGGCCGGTGCCGTCTTCGGCGGACTCAACACCCTCTATGCCGCCTTCGCCTCCCGCATCCGCGAAATGGGCACCCTCCAGGCCGTCGGCTACGGCCGCCCCGCCCTCCTCCTCTCTCTCCTCCAGGAATCCGTCCTCGCCACCCTCACCGGCACCCTTCTCGCCACCGTCCTCGCCATGCTCCTCCTCGATGGCTTCACCGTCCCCTTCTCCGTCGGCACCTTCACCCTCGCCCTCTCCCCCCCCGTCCTCCTCGCCGGCCTCACCTCCGGCCTCCTCCTCGGCATCCTCGGCGCCCTCCCCCCCGCCTACCGCTGCCTCAAACCCTCCCTCCCCAAAGCCCTCAGCTCCTAATCCTCTCCCATTCATCAATCATAATTCAAAATTCGACGTTCGACGTTCAAAGTTCTCCCCCATGCCCTGAAGGGGCAACGGCACAAAGCCCAGGGCAAGCGAGTCGCGAGCGCCGCCCTGGGTCTCCCATCCCCCTAACAGAACTCGCCCTGTAGGGGCGATGGTAACCACCGCCCTCCCCCCACCCCACCCGCTCATCCATCCCCACCGCCCACCATCCACCCCATGCCCGACGACCCTCCACCCCTCCCTCCAGACCTCGCCGAGCGCCTCGCCGATCTCGACATCTCCAACCCTCAGGACCTCGCAAAACTCTTCGCCCTCGAAGCCGAACTCAGCGCTGCCGCCGGCCTCGAACACCCCGACTCACCCTCCCCCGAAACACAACCCGACGAACCCACCCCCGCCTACCTCGCCGCCGCCGACCCCTCCGTCTCACTAGAAAAATTCATCCCCCTCGTCGGCCCAGACCACGCACAACTCACCGACACCCAATCCCTCCTCTTCCCCGCCTGCCTCGCCGGCTCCCTCGACAAAGCCACCTGGCTCCTCGACCAGGGCCTCGACCCCAACCACGCCGACCACGACGCCTCCACCCCCCTCATCTACGCCTCCCTCCCCGGTCGATTCGCCAACCTCGATCTCCTCCAACACCTCCTCAACCTCGGCGCCGACCCCAACGCCCGATCTTCCCACCACGAATCCCCCCTCTCCCTCCTCACCCGCGAAGGCAACTACGAAGGGGCCCGCCTCCTCCTCGCCCACGGCGCTGATCCCACCGCCTTCCCCCCCCTCCACCAAGCGGCCGCCGCAGGCGATCTCCCAAAAATCCTCTCCCTCCTCACCACACAAACCATCGAACTACAAACCATCTGGGGCCGCACCCCCTGGCTCACCGCCATCCACGCCGACCAAGTCCCCGCCGCCCGGCTTCTCCAATCCCAAGGTGCCAACACCAAGGCCACCGGCCAATCCAAGGAGACCGCCCTCCACCTCGCCGCAGAGGCAAACGCCTGCGTCTCTGTCGCCTATCTCCTCTCCCAAGGCCACAACCTCGAATCCCGTGCCTCCTTCAGCAATACCCCCCTCCACAACGCCGTCGAAAACGATTCCGTGGAGGCCACCCGCCTCCTCCTCGACGCCGGGGCCGACCTCCACGCCCTCACCGAATCCGCCGACGCCCCCGTCTCCTTCGCCGACTCCCTCCCCATGCTCGAACTCCTCCACGCCCACCGCGCCAACCTCAATCAGATCGATAGTAAAGGCCGCCATCTCCTCCAAAATTTCGCCGACGGCAACGACCTCCCCGCCATCCAATGGCTCCTCGCCCACGGCGCCGACCTCACCCTCCTTCCCCCGGAAGACCGAGCCCTCATCAACTCCCTCTCCCCAAACAACCAATAACAAATAACCAATAACCTCCCCCCCCAATTCTTCTCATTGCCTCAATCCCAAACCAAACTACCATCCAACAAACAAATGAACACACCAACCAAACTCCTCGTCCTCCTCAGCACCCTCACCTTCGCCGCCTGCGACAAGAAGGTCGAATCCTCCGCCGAGGTCGCCCCCCCCCCCCCCCACAAAACCCCCCCCCCCCCCCCCCCCCCCCTCCAACAAATCGCTCAACGCCCTCCTCCTCCCCGATGCTCCGGCCAACGCCATCACCATCACCGAGGCCCGCAAAAATCCCGCTCCCGGCACCGAAATCATCGTCTCCGGCGACATCATCGGCAAACCCGATGTCTTCGTCGATAACCGCTCCATGCTCACCATCGGCGACCCCGCCGTCCTCACCTCCTGCAACCGCATGCCCGGCGATTCCTGCGCCACCCCCTGGGATGCCTGCTGCGACGACCCCGATCTCATCAAGAAAGCCATCGCCACCGTCCAGATCCTCGACGCCGACGGCAAACTCCTCCCATCCGGACTCAAAGGCCTTGGCGGCATGAAGGAGCTCAGCTCCGTCATCATCAAAGGCACCGTCGCCGATGGCTCCACCCCCGACAATCTCCTCATCACCGCCACCGGCATCCACATCGCCTCCATCGAACCCAACAACACCCCAAAGTAGCCCAGCCTTCCAACCTGCAAACGTCGCGCTGCTTTCCAACCTGCGAATGGCCCGCGGATCTCCGCGGGCCGGTCGTAGCCTAGGCGAAGATTGGAATCCGCCGAAAAATAACGCCCCCTCCCCCTCGAGCCCTCCACCCAATAACCAATAACCAATAACCAATAACCAGTAACCAATAACAACTACTCCCCATGCCCACACCCCGGACACACCGCCAACCACTCCGCCGTCCCGTCCGTGAAATGCTCCCGCTTCCACACCGGCACCCGGCTCTTGATCTCATCAATCAACCACCGGCACGCCGCAAAGGCCTCCTCCCGATGTGACGAAGACACAAACACCGCCACCGCCACATCCCCGATCGCCAAATGCCCCACCCGATGCGCCGCCACCGCCTTGGTAATCTCAAAACGCGCCAACCCCTCCTCCATCACCCGCAGACCTTCCTTCAGCGCCAGCGTCGGATGCGCATCATACTCCAAACTCTTCACCTCGCGCCCCTCGTTATGATTCCGCACCAGCCCCTCAAAATTGACAATCGCCCCGCAGGACGCATCCAGTACCTCCCCGCGCAAGGCGGCGAGATCCAAAGTCTCTGATTCAATCGTAAACATCGCTCAACTCCGTTCTCTATCTTCTGTTCTCCGTCCTCTGTTCTCTGTCTTCTGATCTCCGACTTCTGATCTCTGTCTTCTGATCTCCGACTTCCGCCCCCTTCACCCTCCCGCAAATGGCGGCATGAACGCCAGTCGATCGCCCTCCACCAACACGTGCTCCCACTTTGCGAACTCATCATTCACCGCCAACCGCACCGTATCGAGATCCATCGAAAACCCGTGCAGCACCCGCAACTCATCCCACAAGCCCGCCGCCGTCGCCGCCCGCGTCGTGTGCGGCTTCGTCGCACACCCCGCCTCCTCCCGCAGCTTCGCGAAAAACTCCAGCCTCACCGCCGTCTCCCCCCTGACCCCCGCCTCCCGCCGCCGCAGCTCCTCCACATCCTCCGGCCGGTTGCAGTTATGCAGCGCCTCCGGTGACGGCAACTCGATCGCCTTCAACCGCAATTCTTCCAACACATGCCGCGCACACAAGCGGCCTTCGCTCACCGCCTTGCGCAGCGCTCCCACCGCCGCCGGCTCGTAGATCGCACAGAGCGGTTCCGGGACTCCGTCGATCGCACTGCGAAAACATGTCACCTCCACCGAACCATCCCGCGCCGCCACCAAATGACGCAGCGTTTCCTCATCAATATTCGGCAAATCACACGCCATCACCAACCACGCCGTCCCCGGCTCCGATTCCAGCGCCGTCAAAATCCCTCCCAACGGCCCCTTCCCCGAAACCACATCCCGCAGGGTCGGAATCGCATACTCCCGCTCATCATCATCCGCAATCGAAAGACTTGCCACCTCCGTCACCCCCTCCAACAAGCGCATCCCCCGATCCCGAAACGATTCCTCGCCACGCACCTTGAGATCCGCCTTGTCCTTCCCCATCCGCCGGCTTTTGCCCCCGGCCAGAAGGAGTCCGTGTAAAGTTGCAGTCATCCTTTTTCGCGTGCCGTCAGGACCATATCCGCAACGGCCGCAAGTGCAACCAAACCGTCGGCAGGCCGCAGGCAATCTGTGGTGTCCCATCGAACCGAACAACAAAAATACTCCCCTAACCCGCACCCAGCAGGGAACATCGCCATTTCCAAAGCGCTCGATGACGGGTGCGTGGGCGTCTCGCCCGCGTCACAAGAACCCGACATGCAACCCCGACAGAGGGTCAGCCCGACAGAGAATCAGCCCGACAGAGGAACAAGTCCTCTGAGCCGCTCCCCGGCCCTGAAAGGGCCAGACACCAAAGCCCAGGGCCAGCGAGGAACGAGCGCAGCCCTGGGGAACAGCCCCACCGACCCCGCGCCCTGACGGGGCGCGACAAGCCGCTGGAGCAGACAAGACACAGAGTAAAGGGGGCTTAATTTTTTGCCACTCCCGCTTTTGGATATCTCCCCGTTGAAGAGGACTCCTGATCGGCGCTTGCCAGCCAGCCGTCCCTCCTCCCGCCCGAGCAACTTCAGGAGCTTCTCCCGAAATTCTTCACTGCCAAAATACCACCGCCGTCGAAAGGTCGCCTGCAGGCTCTGCCCGTCCGGGAGTTGATCCCCAGCCACCCCCGTCTCTCTCCAGTCCACGCACCCTTCCATCCACTCCAATTTGGAACGCCTCGTCCAGGTATTCTGAAACCAGCTCATTCCCTGCACAAGATTCGGTTCCGGGGTCTGAAAGAGAAAATGATAGTGGTTACTCATCAGAACCCAACCATACAGCACCCACCCGCTGGACTCCACTACTTCCACCAGGGTCTCGACAAACCGCCGCCGGTCATCGTCATCCAAGACGATGTCGCCCCGCCGGTTCCCACGCGCCATGACGTGGTAAATCCCTCCCGCATACTCCACCCTCCTCTCCCGTGGCATGGACAGACTCTGTCACCACAACCGCCAATGCCAATTCGATTTGCCTGGTACCTATTCCGCCCCGTGGTAAGTTCTGCTGCGAAGAAGACCATCACAGATTCATTGCCCAAGCGCAACCACCTTCCATTCGCCAGCCCTAGCCAAAAATCGCCCCCCTATAAGAACTCTGGAAGGAAGTTGGACCACGAAAGAATTGACACTTCGAACTGGACTCCTCACTCTGCCGACATGAGGGGCTCGTTATACATTTTGTTA
>Ga0209284_10003165_pt1 | contig 20854 bp, 23 predicted proteins | sample FRY03_FD_187211 | JGI IMG/M metagenome (GOLD analysis project Ga0209284, IMG submission 187211) | Freshwater microbial communities from Lake Fryxell liftoff mats and glacier meltwater in Antarctica - FRY-03 (SPAdes) (version 2) | ecosystem: Environmental > Aquatic > Freshwater > Ice > Glacier... | reverse complement strand
CGCGTGGCTGCCCGCTCGGTGTTCTGCCGATGAGCCTGTGAGACGGTTGACGTTGGGTCAGGATTTCGTGACGGAGGCGGACGCCACATCCGCGCGGTTGTGGCGTCCGCCCCCCACGGACGCCACAACCGTTGTATAGATAGTGCCTTTGGGGCGACATCACAACCCCGCGGATGTGGCGTCCGCCCCCATCACGAAATCGAACCCACTTTTCGCTGCGGCTCTACGCTCCCTTGGTAATACCCGTCACCCGGATGTCTCGCAGCGTCACGGAGTAGACGCCCTTGGTGGCCGGGAGGTCACTAATCCAGATCAGCAGCGTGACGAGCGGCGCGCGATGCTGCAGGCGGATGATCGCCTGACTACGCGCGAGCGTCACAGCACCCGAAAGCGGTAGCCATCCGCGCGGTGCTGTCAGTGGCGTCGGGCCGCGCACTCCATAAATCGTCACGGTCGCACCGACCGGGACGGATCGGATTACTAGCCGTGTGACGCGACTCGGCACACCCAGCCGCAACTCGAGGCCAACGCCACCCTTGTCCCCCATGGAACGTGTTCTGTACACCTCGGTCGACCAGCCCGTTCGCAGCGATCTGTCGATCACGAAATGGGCTGTTGCATTGTTCTCTTGGCGATCACCACTCGGATCGACGGGCGTCACGCCTGCGACACGGATTCGCTGCGGCGACTGATCCGCACCAGCCGGCGTCGTCGCCGTCGTGACAGGCTGACCTGTCGTGCCATCCTCGATCGTCTCGGCGCTCGTTGCAGGCACGGTCGTGACCGGCCCGGGAATGGCTGGCGCCGCGGCCCGCTGGCTCGCGTCGCGCCGGTCCACAATCGTCGCAACAGCGATTGCCGCGAGGGCGAGCACGATAACCACGAGCGCGCCGACAAGCAGCTTGAGTCCGCGACGGAGCGGTACCACCGCTACACGCTCGGCTGCGGGAATCGGTGTCGGAAACGGCTCCCACGCGGCATCCATCGTGCTGGCGTCACCGGCGTCGGCAATGCGTCGCAGGGCATCCCGCGTGCTCGCAGCATCCGGCGGATTCGCAGCAGCCAAGCTCTGCAACAGGGCCGCCAAGCGTGGCGACAGGCCCGGCACCTCCAACAATTCCGCCGTCGGTGCAATGTCGAGGATGTCGCGAAGGCACACAGCGAGTGCACGCTGATCGTCGTCGGCACGCCCTGCTGGCAGTGCAAGACCTGCCACCGCGAGATCCTCGAGCCGCGGAGGGCCCGTCTCATCGAGCACCAGCGCATCCAGGCTCAGACGACCTTGGACGAGACCACGCTGATGCAGCGTTGCCAAGGCGTCAGCCAGGTCGGCCCCGATGCGCGCCGCGTCGGCCGCCGGCACCGCGCCACCCAGTGCGAGTCGTACCCGCGCCGTCTGTCCCGAGCGGCGGGGCGTCACGAGATACCGCGTCACACCGTCCTGACCATAATCCAGCACCACGGGCAGCGATGGGTGCCGCACGGCGACCAACGCCTCGAGCGTTGCCTCGGCCTGTGGATGGTCGTCGAGCAACGTCACCACGACAGCGCCGCCGCTGACTGCATCGCGAGCACGCCAGACCGCACACCCCGGCATATCCGCCTCGGGCACTTCCAGCGTGTAGCGCCGGGCAATAACGCGACTGCTCACACCGCGCAGCGTACTGCACTGCGCTGGCACCACACGTCTTCGATGCCTGCAAGACTGCCCCCAGCATGGTTCTCTCTGATCGTGGCATCCGTACCGCCATCGCAGCTGGTCGTATCGCGCTTGACCCGTTCGACGAGTCGCTGGTCCAGCCCGCCAGCATTGACGTGCGCTGCGACCGACGCTTCCGCGTCTTTCGCAACAGCCGCTATGGCCACATCGACGTCAAGCAGGAGCAGCCCGATCTAACCGAGCTGATCGAAATCACCGACGGTGGCCCGTTCATCCTGCACCCCGGCGAGTTCGTGCTCGGCGCAACGCTCGAACGCGTCACGCTCGGCGACGACATCGTCTCTCGCCTCGAAGGCAAGAGCTCGCTCGGCCGCCTCGGTCTCCAAGTCCATTCAACGGCCGGCTTCATCGACCCCGGCTTCGACGGGCACGTCACGCTTGAGCTCGCCAACGTCGCGAACCTGCCGATCACGCTGTATCCCGAAATGAAGATCGGGCAACTGTCGTTTCTCAACCTCGACGCACCGGCCGAACACCCGTACGGCTCGGGAGCACTCGGCTCGAAGTACCAGGGCCAGGTCGGGCCCACGCCAAGCGCCTACTGGAAGAATTTCCAGTAGCGCCAGCACGGACGTGATACGTCCGATGCCTGTGTTACCTTCGCGCTACCGCGGAAGGGGGGTGGTCCGTTCTTGACTAGCGCATGTACGGCAAGTGGAGGTCGGCGCACGTAAGGGCGCGTCCCTGGACCGACAGGGAATCGTCTAGCCAGCGTTGGGACTGCGGCGCATTGCCGCGGCGACCTTACGTATGACCAGCGTTCGATCGGAAGGGCCGGGTGGGCAACCACCTGGTCCTTCTTGTTGTTGGCCCAATGCAACCCGTGGCTCGACGCCGCCCCATACACTCCGCCCATGCTTCGCCGTCTTGAGCCGCTCCTTGTGCTGCTGGGCTACGGCCTAGTCTCGCTGATCCTGATCGGTCGGTTCGTACTGCGGGCACCGCACGATGCGGTCGTTGGGAGTTTTGGCGCCGACCAAGGCTTCTTCGCGTGGTCGCTCGTGCATTGGGTTGAGGTTTTGTTAGGTAATCAGTCGCCGTTTCTGACCGACCGCATCGACGCGCCAATGGGTTTCAATCTGGCGTGGGCGACGACAATCCCTGGGCCCGCGATCCTATTTGCACCACTGACCGCTCTCGCTGGGCCACTCGCGACCTACAACACGTTGGCGATCGCCGCACCCGCGCTGGCGGCCTGGACGGCGTACCTGCTCTGTCGCCACCTTACCCAAGACACTGTGGCCGCCATCTTCGGCGGCTGGACCTTCGGGTTTTCGTCCTACCTCCTCGGCGAAACACTCAACCATCTCAACCTGGCACTCGTGGCGTGCCTGCCCCTGATCGTGCTGGTCGTCGTACGGCTCATCGACGAATCACTCTCCCGCCGCCGCGGAGTGATCGCGCTCGCGGCGCTGATCGCCCTACAGTTCTTGATCTTCACCGAGGTCGCAGCGACCGCCACACTGGTCGGTAGTATCGCTCTGTTGCTGGCGCTTGTCGGCGGACCCCACGCTCTGCGCCGCAGCATCTTGCGTGCGCTGCCCTGGATCACTGTTGCTTATGCAATTGCGGTCGCAATTGTCTCTCCGCTGCTGATCGCCGCACTGTTGCATCCCAATCCGATTGCCGAACGTATCCGACCAGACCTTTACCCACTCGATCTCAAAAACCTTGTCGTTCCTACCGTGATTACATGGATCGGTGGGCAGCGCTTCCAGGCCGACTCGCTCCAGTTCGTCGGCAACCTGACCGAACAACTCGCCTATCTAGGTCCGGTCCTGATCGCTGTCGCACTCGCGGGAGTGATTCGCTGGCGACACGACCTCAGGGTGTGGCTGATACTGCTGACGAGCTTGATCGCCATCGTGTTGGCCTTCGGCTCGCACCTGACGATCAGCGGCGATGCCTATTGGCCAATGCCGTGGCGCGTGTTTTCACAGCTGCCGCTGATCCAATTGGCTCTGCCTTCACGCATTGTCGTCTACGCGTGGCTCGGAGCGGCACTGCTGGTCGCGTTCTTCGTGTCGCGTTGTGATCGCGAACTGATGCCGTCGTATGCAGTTCGGCTGGGTATTGCCGTGCTGGCGCTGGTCTTTCTCCTGCCCGTCCCTCGAGCGGATATCTGGCGCACGGATCTTATGACACCGCCGGGGATCGCTTCGGGTGCGGCAACTGCTGCGATTCCCGACAACGCCGTCGTGCTGGTCTTGCCGTACGCGTTCCTCGGCAACGGGATGTACTGGCAGGCACGCGTCAAGATGCGGTATCGAATGGCGGGTGGCTACAGTGCCGCTGCAATCCCACTCGCGTACACGCAGTTCCCCATTATCTACGGCTTTTACCGCAATCAGTTGCCAGCGAATCCGCAGCAAGAACTGCTGCGCTATCTGGCGTATACCGGGACGTCCTGGGTCTTGATCGACGCGCGTGCCCCCGGTCCGTGGGCGCAATTCTTGCGCGAAGCTGGGGGTATCCGTTCGGAGATTGGCGGCGTTGTGCGCTACCAGTTTGACCCACGCAGCGTGCGTGCCCAGGTTGCCAGCCCCTAACGCACATTGCCGGAAACCGGTAACGTTCCGTCGTGGCCGACAAGACCCTCACTCCGGCAGTCAATGCGGTGCTTGCGCACGTGGGTGATGAGCGAGCCGCGCAACTCGATATTCCTGGCTGGCTGCACCTATTTGGCAGAGCTGGCAATCGGCTGACGCCCGGCACGACTGAACGTCTGACCACGGCAGGTGCGGACGCGTGCGCGCTCGGTGTCCCGTTGCCGATTGTCCTGGCGACCTGGATGGCAGTCGGTAGCCACGCCGCACAGCAGGGAGTGGGCGGACACGTGCTGCCCCGCGAGCTGCGCCTCCTCGACGAGGGGGCACAGGCGCTCGCGGCCGGGTATGTCGCCGCGCGCGAGGACGCTGTACATACCAATCAGGCGATGCGTACGGCGCTGCTCGAGGCGGTGCTCTCCGACGTTCCTGCCGAGGTGATTACGGATCAGGCAGCTAGCCTGGGCATCGATCTCAGTAGCCGTCACAGCGTGGTTGTGGTCGGTCAGGTTTCGCTCGGAATCCTCGATCGTTTTTGTGACGCCAGTGTTTTGGCGGGCCCGCATGCCGGCACCACGGTTGCGATCGTTAGCGGTCGTGTGCCACGCGGGCCCGAGCCAGCTGGGCTTGGTCGGCCAGGTCTAGGCATCGCAGGCATACGCCAGTCGTTTGGCGAGGCGCAGCGCGCACTCGTGATCGCTGAACGGCTCAGGCTGCGCGGTATCGTTCCCTACTTCGACGTACTGCCAGAAGCACTGCTGAGCCAAGACCAAGCCATGCTCGGCGAGTTAGTCGAAACGACGCTCGGGGTTCTGCGCTCGACGCGTCAAGCTACGCCGCAGTATCTTGAAACGGCTGCCACGTGGCTTCAGGAAGGGCTCAGCGTGGCATCGACGGCGCGTGCCCTGCAGGTCCATGAGCGCACCGTGCGCTATCGACTTGCGCGCATCGCCAAGTTGACGGGACTCGACCTCCGGCATTCCGACGATCGCTTTCGACTCGAGTTAGCAATCCGCGGCGATCGCCTACTTAACCCCTCGGACTAGGCGGCCGGGTTCGATTTCGTGATGGGGGCGGATGCCACAACTGCGGGGAAGGGCGGACCCCACAACCGCGGGGTTTGGATGTCCGCCCCCCACATTCGACCACGCTCGACAGACGGTTTTAGGGGGCGGACATCACAACCCCGCGGTTGTGGGGTCCGCCCTTCCCCGCAGTTGTGGCATCCGCCCCCATCACGAAATCGAGGCTTCGAGTGCGGCGCGCAGGTCGGCCGGCAAGGGCTGTGAGGCATCGCGTGCTTCGTTTGTGTGCACGAGTACGCCACGCGCACTCGCGGCGATGCGGCCGTCAGAGGCTGCGGTAATCGTCTCGCGCAGCGTGATTGACGAGTTGCCGACGCTCTCGACCTCGACGCGCACGATTGCCTCGCCGTCCTCCTGCGTCAGTGCGGAGACGTAGTCGATCGAGACGTGTCGTACGACGAATGCCGTCAGCTCGGTGATGCCCTCACCGAGCGCATTCGCTAACCAGGCGTCGCGCCCCTCCTCGAGGTATGACAGGTAGACCGCATTGTTGACATGGTTGAAGCCGTCGAGGTCGCGCCAACGAATCGGCACATGCCTGATTCCCGGTTGAATCACAATTGAAATTCTCCTCGAGCAACCACCGTGCAGGAGCCACCAACCCGCGGCGGCTCGCCGGGAGCCACGTCGACTTCGATCCATGAGGGGCGCTGCATCTCGACGCCCTGGTGCATGATGATACGACCGGGCTCGACGACGCCAGACGCCAGCAGGTGCACGCCGAGCGCGCCCGCGGCAGACCCCGTCGCCGGGTCCTCAAAAATGCCATCGAGTGGCGAGAACATGCGGGTACGCAAGGTGTCGCCCTGCGGCGGCGCCCACAGGTAGATCGTATGCACCGCGTGCTGGGCGAGCGCGCGCATGTTGGGTTGCGCAGCCGAAACGTCGGCGACGGGGCAGAGCAGGTGTGTGAGGCCGTTGGCGGCGAGCATTGGCTCGCCGACGAGTGGGGTGCCGAGGGCCTCGCCGAGTTCGATGACGTCCACGTCTGCTGGGCCGATTAGCGGGTCCGGTTGTGTCATCCGCGCGCCGACGAGGGTGCCTCCCTCGCGTTCGATTGCGACGGGGATCAGCCCCATTCCCGTCTCAAATCCGATCGTATGGATCGGCGTTGCTCGGGCGATCACCCACGCCGATCCGATGATGGGGTGGCCGGCAAACGGGATCTCCTGAGACGGCGTAAAGATCCGTAGCCGAGCCGTGCCGCCGTCTTCAGCGCGCTGCAGAAACGTCGTCTCGGACAGGTTCGTCTCGCGTGCCAGCGCCTGCATCGTGGCGTCGTCGAGCCCGTCGCCACCGGTAAAGACCGCGAGTGGGTTGCCCTCGAGTGCCGTTGTCGTGAAGACATCGACGATGACGTAGCGGAGCGTGCGCATTCCGGCACGATACCGCGCCTCACGCGCGCGAACTTAGCGAGTGACCGGCAGCCCTGCTCGCGACCAGGCGCCCATGCCGCCCTTGACGTCGATGACCTGCAGTCCAGCTTGGCGTGCGACGCCGCAGGCGTTGCTACTGCGTGCCCCGGAGCGGCAGATGAAGGCGATCGGCTTGCCGAGCTGCTCGAGTTCGGGTAGCCGTTGTGAGAGGCCGCCGAGTGCGACGTGCTTGGCGAGCGGCGCGTGCCCGCTCTTCCATTCGCCCTTCTCGCGCACGTCGACGAGCACGACCTCGCCGGCCGTGGCTCGGCGCTCGGCCTCGGTCACATCGATGGCGTCTCCGCCACCTCCAAAGAGTTTCGACAGCATCAGGAGTTCTCCACGGGTTGAGGAGTCACATTCACAAGTCTACAACCGTTTAGTAGTGTAGTCTATTCCCATGCGATCTCCTACGACCGTCCCCCACCCGCTCCCTCCGCTCGTTGTCGAGATCGTGGCCGAGCGGTTTCGCGCACTCGGCGAGCCGATGCGCATCCGTATCCTCGATCGTCTTCGCGACGGCGAACGCACGGTTGGCGAGCTCGCCGAGGATTTGGAGACCACCCAGCAGAACGTCTCAAAGCACATTAGTCTGCTGCAGCGCGCCGGCATTGTCGCTCGGCGTCGCGATGGTGTGCGCACGCCATACGCCATTGTTGACCCCACGGTGCTCGACCTCTGCGGCATCGTCTGTGGTGGCATTCGCCGCGATGCCGAGAGCGTCACTTCGGCGCTCGGCGGCTAACACCGCGTAGGCTGCCGCGGATGAGTACACCCCTCTGGGTTCCTGATGCGGACACGATCGACCAGGCGCAGTCGACGCAGCTGGCACGCCACTTCGGATTGGCAACATACGAGGAGTTGCTCGCCTTCTCGCTGGCCGAGCCCGAACGCTTTTGGGACGAGACGACGAAGTGGCTCGACCTCGACTGGCAGACACCATGGGCACAGGTCCGCGACAGCTCTGATGGCATGGCTTGGACGCGTTGGTTTGTCGGTGGCCGGCTCAACCTCGCGTGGTCGTGCGTTGGGCGTCATCTCGCGGCCGGCCGCGGCGACCATCTGGCAGTGATCGTTGAGCACGAGGACGGCTCGGTCGAGACGCGCACGTTTGCGGAACTCTGGGATGAGATCGGGCGGCTCGCGCTCGCGCTGCGCCTGCTCGGCGTCGGCGCAGGCGATCGGGTCGCAGTCGTGCTGCCGATGGGGATCGAGGCGACCGCCGCAATCTATGCAGCCGCACGCATCGGTGCGATTGCCGTGCCGATCTTCTCGGGTTTCTCAGCGGCCGCAATTGCAGCACGGTTTGCGGATTGCACCGTCAAGGTGGTGATCGCTCAAGACGTCAGCTATCGCCGGGGACGCGAGGTAGCTGTCCGCGCAACGGTCGAGGAGGCATTGGCAATCAGCCCCGTCGAGCACGCGATCATCGTCGGCGGTGGCGACCACGGCCATGCCGACTATCACGCACTGATCAGCGCGCATGACGGCGCCGACTGCGACACCGTCTGGGTCGACAGCGAGCACCCGGTTTTTATCTGTTACACCTCGGGCACGACGGGCAAGCCCAAGGGGGCTATCCACGTCCATGGTGGGCTGCTCGTCAAGCTCGCGCTCGAAGGCCGACTCTGTGCCGACCTCCGCCCGGACGATCGCGCAATGTGGTTTACCGATATGGGTTGGATCATGGGGCCGTGGATCACGATTGGCGCGCACGCGGCCGGCGTCACGATGGTGTGTTTCGACGGTGCGCCCGATTGGCCGGATCCCGCACGGCTCTGGCAGCTGGTTGAACGGCACCGCTTGACGTTTCTTGGTGTCTCACCGTCGTTGACCCGCGCGTTGCAAGCGCACGGCGATGCGTTGCCTCGCGCCTCGGATCTCTCGAGCCTTCGCGTGTTCGGTTCGACGGGCGAGCCGTGGAACCCCGAGCCGTACACGTGGCTCTTCGAGACCGTGGGGGGTAGCACGCGGCCGATCATCAACATTTCGGGTGGCACCGAGGTCGGCGCTATCATTCTCGGCTGCGACGTGACGCTGCCGCTCGCCGCCTGCTCGCTTGGGCGCCCGCTGCCCGGCATGGATGTCGATGTCTTTGATCCCGATGGCAACTCGCTGACGGACGAGGTCGGCGAGCTCGTCATCCGCGCGCCCTGGCCGAGCATGACGCGCGGCCTCTGGAACGCGCCGGATCGTTATGTCGAGTCGTACTGGACGCGCTACGGCGGGATCTGGACGCATGGCGATTGGGCGACGCACGAACAAGACGGCGCGTGGTTCCTGCACGGGCGCAGTGACGACACGCTCAACATTGCTGGCAAGCGTGTTGGGCCAGCGGAGTTCGAGTCGGCACTTGTGTCCGACCCGTCCGTCACCGAGGCCTGCGCCGTGGGTGTGCCGCACCCGATCAAGGGCGAGGCCGTCCACTGCTTCGTGGTCTTGGCAGCGGGCACGGAGTTCGACGACGACCTCAACGCGCGGCTCCGTGGCGCCGTCGAACGCGAGCTCGGCCCGGCCTTCCGTCCCGACCGCATTGCGCCTGTCAGCGAGTTGCCAAAGACTCGCAGTCAGAAGATTGTGCGGCGTGCCGTGCGCGCTGTGCTGCTCGATCAGGATCCGGGCGATCTCTCAACGCTGGAGAACCCGTCTGCGCTTGATGCGATCCGGGCGGCGCGTCGTGGTGCATAGTGAGTCGATGAGGATCTCTCGCGTGATCGTGATTGTGCTGGTCTGCATGGTGGCAGCGCCCGTTGCGCAGGCGCAGACGTTTCGTGCCAAGACGACGCCCATCCCCAAGGCGATGCGTACGGCGATGACGGGCGTTTCGTGGCACAAGGGCTGTCCGGTCGGGCTCGGTTCTTTGCGACTGATCACCTCGACCTACCATCGTCCTGACGGGTCGGTGGCGACGGGGCAGTTGATCGTCCATCGCGATGTTGCTGCGGCCGTGACGCGGATCCTACGGCGATTGTGGCGACTCGATTATCCGATTGCGCGGATGGAGCCGGTCGATGCGTTTGGTGGTGACGACTGGGTGTCGATCGAGGCAAACAATACTTCGGCGTTCAATTGCCGCCCCGCGACGGGTTCGACGCGCTGGTCGAACCACGCCTATGGCTACGCGATCGACATCAATCCGATCGAGAATCCGTGGATCGAAAACGGCAGGGTCTTCCACAAGGCATCGAAGCCCTACATCGATCGAACCATCCGCAAGAGCCCGTTGCAGATACTGCCGGGTGACGCGGTGGTCCGGGCGTTCGCTGCGGAGGGTTGGGGGTGGGGCGGCAACTGGTCTGGGTCGACTATCGATCCGCAGCACTTCTCGGTCAATGGTCGCTGACTGCACAAAAGGACCCGGGTCCTTTTGTGCAGTTTGCGTGCGGCGAGGTTGTCCACATTGTCGACGCATCTTCATGCAACGGTGACCGCAGGCAGGCTACGCTGCCCTCAGCCACGCAAGGAGTAGAGCATGACGCGCACAGGATTTGTATGGGATGAGCAGTACGTGTGGTTTGACAGTCGGGGGTACCACGACTGGTTGCCAGCAGAAGCGCTCTTTCAGCCCATGCCTTCGCCCGAGACGGCGGAGGGCAAGCGGCGCTTTAAGAACCTGCTCGATGCGACGGGCATCACGCCACAGCTCGTCACGATCCCCACGCGGCACGCCACCGTCGACGAGATCGCGCGGCTCCATACGCGCGAGTACATCGCTCGCATCAAAGCGATGAGCGACGGGTTTGGTGGCGATGCGGGCGAGGAAACGCCCTTTGGGCCTGGTGGTTACGAGATCGCGCTGCTCGCGGCCGGTGGTGCGATGAATGCCGTCGCCGCTGTGATCACGGGTGACTGCGAAAACGCTTACGCACTTGTGCGACCACCCGGGCATCACGCCGAACGAGATTTGGGTCGCGGCTATTGCATCTTTGCCAACACTGCTCTCGCTGCCCGCCACGCGCAACTCGATCATGGGCTGAAACGCGTCGCGATTGTCGATTGGGATGTTCATCACGGCAATGGCACGGAGCACGCCTTCTACGACGATCCGAGCGTCCTGACGATCTCCTTGCACCAAGACGAGTGCTACCCGCCGGACAGTGGTCACGCGCACCAGACGGGTGAGGGTGCCGGGGTTGGCACGAACCTCAATGTTCCGCTTCCCCCGGGTGGTGGTCGCGGACCATACGAACTCGCACTGCGCGACGTCGTATTGCCGGCACTCGAACGCTTTCAACCCGAATTGATCCTGATTGCCAGTGGTCTCGACGCGAACATGTACGACATCAATGCGCGGATGAACCTCAAGGCCGAGGATTATCGCGATTTCACACAGTTGCTGATGGACGCGGCTGGGCGCCTGTGTGGTGGTCGCCTCGTGATGATTCACGAGGGCGGTTATTCGGATATGTATACGCCGTATTGTGGTCTGCGGATTGTCGAGACACTCAGTGGACTCACGAGCACTGTCCCGGATGGGACGATGACGTATGGCGCTAACACGGCCTTGCATGAGCACGAGCGCGTCGCTGTTGCTGCTGCCGCTGCCAATGTTGAGCAGGTTCCAACACCATGAGTTTCGATGAGCGGCACGTTCGCGACCGTAGCCTTTGGCTCGACACCTTCCCTGGGACGATCAGGCCGCGCCCAGCATTGCAGGGCGATGCCGATTACGACGTCGCGATTGTTGGTGCCGGGATGACGGGCTTGTGGACTGCCTACTGCCTGCTCGATGCCGAGCCATCGCTGCGCGTTTGTGTGATCGAGCGCGAGGTCGCGGGGTTTGGTGCGTCGGGTCGCAATGGCGGCTGGGTGTCGGCGGGTATTGCTGCTGGTCATGACGTGTGGGCGAAACGGTCGGGCGAAGAGGCCGTGCGTCGTGCTGAGCGAGCGACGTGGGAATCGGTCGATTGGATTGGCGACCGCATTGCGCAGGAGGGGATTGATTGCGGTTTTAAGAAGGGCGGCATCCTCTGCGTGGCGCGTACGCCTGCACAGGAGGAACGCGTTCGTTCGTATGTCGATCAGCATCGTCAGTGGGGTTGGGGAGAGACGGACGTCAAGATTTTGACGTCCGGCGAGGTCGCGGAGCGCGTCAGCATCTCGGATGTGCGCATCGCCTATACGACTCCGCATGGTGCGCGCATCAATCCGGCGCGTCTCGTGCGGGGCCTTGCCGACGTGGTCGAGCGCAAGGGTGGTGTGATCTACGAGCAGACGGCGGCGCAGTTCATTGAGCCAGGTCGTGTCGCGACGGAGCACGGCACCGTGCGTGCGGAGCACGTGGTGCGAGCGACGGAAGCCTTTACGGTGCAATTCAAGGGCCAGGCGCGCACGTACCTACCGCTCTATTCGCTGATGATCGCCACCGAGCCGTTGTCGGACGCTGTCTGGCAAGAGCTCGGCTGGAATGGGTGCGAGACGATCTCGGATGCGCATCATCTGTTCTTCTATGCGCAGCGCACGCCCGACAATCGCATTGCGATCGGCGGGCGTGGCGCGCCGTATGGTCTGGGCTCGCCGGTCGATGAGCACTACGAGCAGAACGAGAAGGTGCGGGCGCGGCTGGTGCGAACGCTGTACGAATCGTTCCCGGCAACGAGGGGCGCGGAGATTACGCACCACTGGGGCGGGGCGCTTGGGGTACCGCGTGACTGGTCGATGACGGTATCGCACGATCCCACGACGGGCCTGGCCTTCGCCGGTGGCTATTCGGGGCATGGTGTGGCGGCGACGAGTCTGTCGGGTCGTACGCTTGCGGATCTGATTTTGCGGCGCGAATCGGACTTGACGACGATGCCGTGGGTCAATCATCCGGTCAAGCAGTGGGAGCCAGAGCCGCTGCGGTGGATTGCCAGCCGAGCGATTATCAACATCATGGGGCAGTCCGACGAGATCGAGGATGCGGGTAGCGATGGTACGGCGCGGCGGATGGCGATCATCCGGCCGTTCCTCGGCCACTAGCGGGTGTGCTGAAACTGCACAAAAGGACCCGGGTCCTTTTGTGCACTCACCAACCGACCCCGTGATGGTTGGTGCGTCCTCGGCGCGCTGCGCGCAATGGCTCGCAGATTTCTAGGAGCGCCTAGAATTCGGACGCGGCGCCCCCTGATTTCCTGAAACCACTAGAGAACCCGGCAGCTGTAGCACTACCTGGCGAGGCGCGGGTGCTGGCAGCGGCAGAGGAGTCGCTGACGGGCAACCGTCGAGGCTTCAGGAAGCTCTGGCCATTTCTCGGACCGGCCTTCGTCGCGGCAATCGCCTATGTCGATCCGGGCAATTTCGCCACCAACATGGCGGCCGGCTCTGGGTATGGGTACCTGCTGCTGTGGGTGATCCTCGCTGCCAACCTGATCGGCATATTCGTCCAGTCGATGAGTGCGAAACTCGGCATCGCATCGGGTATGTCCCTTCCGGAAGCGTGCCGCGAGCGCCACTCAAAGCCCGTCGTGATCGGCCTCTGGCTGGTTGCCGAATTCGTCGCGATGGCAACCGATCTCGCCGAGTTCGTGGGTGCGGCAATTGCACTCAACCTCCTCTTCGGATTGCCCTTACTGCCCGCCGCGCTCGTCACAGCTGTCGGCTCGTTCGGCATCCTCGCACTCCAGACACGTGGCGGATTTCGTCACCTAGAAGCCGTCATCACGGGACTGCTCGGCATCATCATCCTCGGGTTTCTTGTTCAGTTGATTATGGCCGGCCCGGATGGAGTCCAGATTGCGCGTGGTTTGGTTGTGCCTGGCTTCGATGGCACGGAGAGCATCCTGCTCGCTGCTGGCATCCTCGGTGCGACGGTGATGCCGCACGTCATCTACTTGCACTCAGCATTGACGAAGCCGCGCGCGGCTGGGCGCTCCGAAGCAGAGCGCGCGCAACTCATCCGCTTTGAGCGCATCGATGTCGTGATCGCGATGGCGATCGCCGGTGCCGTCAATATGTCGATGCTGATTGTTGCCGCCGCTGTGTTCCACGAGCGCGGTCTCACGAATGTGGTTGATCTCGACCAAGTGCACGCGCTGCTTGGATCGCTGCTGTCACCCGCAGCCGCATTCCTTTTCGCGATTGCCCTCTTGGCTTCGGGCGTGTCGTCGAGCAGTGTCGGCACGCTCGCCGGGCAGATCATTATGGAGGGTTTCATTCATCGTCGCATCCCATTATTTCTGCGGCGATTGATCACAATGGCGCCCGCGATTGTGATCATTGCAATCGGCGTTAACCCCACGCGAGCACTGATTCTTAGTCAAGTTATCCTCAGTTTCGGCATCCCGTTCGCATTGATTCCACTAGTCCTCGCGAGTCGCGATCGCAGGATTATGGGGCGCTTCGCGATCAGCCGACTAACCATTGCCAGCGCAACGGTCGTGGCAGGATTGATCATTAGCTTGAATGCATTCCTGCTCTGGCGCACGTTCGTGGGCAGCTGATCGATCTGCCTAATAGGTTTGGTCTGCTGCTCGCCTGTCAGGCCTGCGCACCGCCGCGCCTGGCGCCTGACGATCTAGGCGAGCTCGACGCGATAGCGCGCGCTGGTCTCGGCGGCGACGACCGCTTCGGTCGCACCATCGAGCAGCTCGGTCAGCACAAGTTGGTGCTCGACGAACCGAAACACCGCGTGCTCGGTGATGATCGTCTTGACGACGCCAGCGGCGGTCAATGGGAAGGTGCAGGCCGGGATTAGCTTTGGTTCTCCATCGGGCGCTAGGGCGGTCATCGTGACAATCACGCGTTTGGCGCCAACGACGAGATCCATCGCGCCACCAACGCCGAGCGCTTTGCCACCGGGGACCATCCAGTTGGCGATATCGCCAGCCTCGGACACCTGCAGCGCACCCAACACGACGGTGTCGATGTGCCCACCGCGGATCATCGCGAACGATGCTGCCGAGTCGAAAATTGCTGCGCCTTGCGTGAGTGTCACGGGTTGTTTGCTGGCGTCGATCAACTCCACGTCGACCTCGCCGGCGACGGGTCGCGGGCCGACGCCGAGCAGCCCGTTCTCCGTGTGGAGGAAGACTTCGGTTGCGGGGTCGAGAAAGTTCGGGATGCGGTTTGGGATGCCGATGCCGAGGTTGACGATCTCGCCTGGCTGAAGCTCGCGAGCTGCACGGCCAGCGATCACGTCGCGCGCGTCACTCATGCGTCAGCTCCCTGCAGATCGGCGAGTCGGATCGTGCTCGGCACGAGACGATTGACGTACAGGTGGGGCGTGTGGATCGATTCTGGCTCGAGTGAGCCGACGGGGCCGATCTCGGCGACCTCGGCAATTGTCAGCGCTGCAGCGCTCGCCATTGCGGGATTGAAGTTCTGTGCGGTGCGGCGATAGCGGAGATTGCCGAGCCCGTCACCCCAGGTTGCATAAACCAGTGCAACATCTGCCGTGATCGGTGGTTGCAGGACACAGAGCACGCCATCGATCTCGCGCTGCTCACGACCCTCAGCGAGTTCGGTGCCTGCACCGACGGGTGTGTAGAACCCGGCGATGCCAGCACCACCGGCGCGAATCGCTTCGGCGAGCGTGCCTTGCGGGATCAACTCGTAGACGAGTGCTCCACTCATCGCGGCTTCGACGGCTTCGGGGTTGGAGGTAAAGAACGAGGCGATTGCCTTTTTGATGCGCCCCTGCCGCAACAACAGGCCGAGACCGCGGCCAGCTTCACCGACGTTGTTCGAAATGATTGTCAGATTCGTTGCTGTCGACTGTTCGACGAGCGCGTCGATTAGTGTCAGTGGCGCGCCCACAAGACCAAAGCCGCCGACCATGATCGTGGCGCCGTCGGGAATCTCTGCAATTGCGGCAACTGCTGTGGTCGTCTGCGCTGGCATCTGGGGGCTATCGTACTCGCGCGATGCTGTAGTCCCGGAGAGTGGGCGCACCTGGTATCGAACCAGGGACCTCTCGCGTGTGAGGCGAGCGCTCTACCGCTGAGCTATGCGCCCGGGATGTCCGCACGGTAGCGAATCAGCGGTTTCGGCTTGTTCAGCCCACCGTCCGAAATCACCGCAGCAGCCCAGTTCTCTTAGCCTAGTCCTGCTGCCTGGCGTGTTCGAACTCGGCGTCTGTGCTGGCTTTTGTGAGGTGCCGTTCATGGCAGATGACGATTATGCGCCCGCGCGAGGCAATTTTTATGAATCCGTCCCCGATGACAGTTGGATGTACAACTTCATCGCCTCACTCTCAGACAGCATCAACACGTCCTGCTCGTCTTCCTTGCCAACATCGATCAGAAACCGGACAAGCCAGAACGGCTTCGCAACGACTTGTTCGGTCATCGGCGATGTTGTTGTTGAGCGTGGCGCCGGACTGCTAGAAGCAAGAACTTTCCAGAATTGTGACTCGGATTCCAATGCCAATTGATGACGCCAAACCTTGTTCCACAGGCCGACTGATGGGAACGCTGGACCGCGACCATGCGACACCTTGGTACGCAGCACAGCTCCGTCGCCAAGGGTCTTCGTGTATCGCTCATGGTCATTAGAGCGGACCTTTTCCCAGCCATCGGCATCGAGAAACTGCCTGATTTGACGCTTCGTCGGAATCAACCCATGCGTCATCGGAAATTAGACCCCTGCTGGCTGCGCTTCAGAGAACAACTCATCGTGGAGACGGCTGTTTACATCTGCGATCAGAGCTCGAAGGACGTGCGCAAATTGGTGCGAACGATTTGGCGCGCGAGACGCATCGCTCTCTAGGTACCAGCTGATGTACTCGCGAACTTCTGCTTCGAGATCGATCATCGCCTCAGCGAGCGTCGTGCCCTGCCCATAGATCTCAAACTCTGGAAGCCAAACACTGACCCCCTCGTCGGAAGCGAGAACCTCGGGACTGAAGCGCTGTTGTGGCATGAGTTTGATCAGGTCCTGAGCGCCGATGAGTAGTGCCAGATCACGAGAGCCGCGACGTATTGCGGTCGGTCGATGCTCATGAACGGCCCGAGTCATGTGCTCGCCGATGTTGGCACGAAAGAGCGTGGTTGATGTTTCGAATTGCGACATGTCGAAAATGTACAGGATGTACAGAGTGTGCGCCAGTGTTTCTGATCGCTCAGATCAATGTTGTGCGGCCTTCGATTCGCGGTAGATGTGCGAGCGGACGAACTGTCCGCCTCGGTGAAAGCCCGCCCTGTGTCTGTGGGGGTTGGTGGTCGTTTCTGGCGGGTGCCGCCGACGTTGCTGCTCGATGGCCGGCGGAGCCGGGCTCGATTGGTTTGTTGGTGCGGTGGTGTGGCGTGTGTGCAGCACGCGTCGGTGAAAGCCCGCCCTGTGTCTGTGGGGGTTGGTGGTCGTTTCTGGCGGGTGCCGCCGACGTTGCTGCTCGATGGCCGGCGGAGCCGGGCTCGATTGGTTTGTTGGTGCGGTGATGTGGCGTGTGTGCAGCACGCGTCGGTAACCCTCGAGATCTCGAGGTTCGCCGGGTGGCGGGGAGTGCGAGGTCGGATCTCTGAACCAGCCAACAGAGAGAGCGGAGCGAGAGGGATTCGAACCCTCGAGACAGGTTAACCCCGCCTACACGATTTCCAATCGTGCTCCTTCAACCACTCGGACACCGCTCCAGTCGGGTGGGAGCATACCGAGGTCGGGTGGGTGGCCTTGCCGCTTGTGTGGGGTGGGGTTCGATGGCTCAGTTTCCGTTTGGGGTTAGACCCCAAACGGGAAACTAATCCGCCTAATCGGCAGAGATGCCGACGCCGACAGGGCACGACACGCCGGTGCCCGCAAGACCGCAATACCCGTTCGGATCCTTGTCGAGGTACTGCTGGTGGTAGTCCTCGGCGTAATAGAACGTGGTCAAGGGTGCGATCTCGGTCGTGATCTCACCCTTGTGCGCCGCGGTTAGCGCGGCTTGGAAGGCAGCACGCGAGGCCGCGACGAGGGCGAGCTGTTCATCACTGCTCGTAAAAATCGCCGAGCGATACTGCGTGCCAACATCGTTGCCTTGACGGTTTAGCTGGGTCGGGTCGTGCTCCTCCCAGAACACGCGCAGAATCTCTTCGCACGAGATTTGGGCAGGGTCGAAGACAACGAGGACAGCCTCGGTATGCCCCGTCTGGTCCGTGCACGTCTCGCGATATGTCGGATTCTCAGTGAAGCCGCCGGCGAACCCAACTGCGGTCGTGTAGACGCCTGGTAGGCGCCAGAACAATCGCTCGGCACCCCAGAAGCAACCCATGCCGACGACGAGTTGTTCGAGGTCTGCGGGGAAGGGCGGCTGGAGTGGTGTGCCTAGGACGGTGTGGTGTTCGCTCACGGGGATCTCCTCGGTTCGGCCCGGCAGTGCGCTTGTCGCGTCGAGGGACGCGTGGCGATTAGCACGGCGCGAGAGAAAGGGCATAGGCATAGGGTACCTATCTGCACGCATCGTGTCGGCGCTCCTGCCGCCGGATTACATCCCGCCGCGTTCCGCTGCGATGCGAAAGGATCTTCTAACTCTTGCCCATCGAACCCGCCCCCACCACGCTTGCCGAACGACCATTGACCGAGCCACATCCAGACCGTCTCTGGTCTGATCATCCCGACCGCACACGGATCCTCGCCGAGCACGCCAAGGCGATAGAGCAAGGAGAGCCAGGCTATCTCGACCCCAGCACGGGTCTGTTTGTGATGACGGCGGCGGTGCACGCCCAGCGCGGCGTTTGTTGCCAGCGCGGTTGTCGGCACTGCCCGTACGTCATATAACCGACGCTACGCGTGTTGAGCATTGCGGAATACCTCTGCCGCCTGCGCGATAGCGACACCGTACGGGTCGGCACGCGCTACCGGCTCGGACGCGTACGCCTTCAGCGGAACTGGCGAATGTCGACGCCGTTGAGGTCGAGCTCGCTCCAGTGATGGTCTGATGTGCCCACCGGCGGCTCGTCAGGCGCTACACGATTGCGGTTACCGAATGCCGAGTTCGGAAAGGAGCGCGCCACCGCGCTCTGCCGCAGCTGCAAGATCAAGCACGGGATGCTCAAGGCGGTTCAGGCGATCGGCATCCGACGTCGCCCGCCACTTGGCAAGATCATCAATCGCCGCCATGTGCCCCATGCGTTCGCATGCGGCGCGGAGCTCGTTCAGGCGAAGATCCGTTGGCATGGGAAGAATATATCGCGCGATCAACGGCCGTGGTAACGGTGTTGGGGTGCTGTACGAGTCATCTACCACCGGTCACAAACCGTGCGCTTGAGCGGAACGCGGCGTTGGCTGGGTAGACTCGTGGCATGAGCAGCCTCCTCGCGCAGACTGTCCCGCTCGCATTCGCTGCGGCGATCAGCCCGCTCGTGCTGATGGGTATCCTCGCGATTCTTGGTGGCGCGAATCCGAAGAAGCACGGGATCGCGTACACGCTGGGCGTTGTCTCCGGGACCGTTGGGCTGCTCGTGGTCGGCATGCTCGTGATCGGCGCGCAGCAGGGCAAGGCAGATGCTGGTCCGCTCGGCTCGACGACGGCGCATCTGATCATCGGCATCGTGCTGATCGGTTTTGGCGCTCTGATGGTGCGCCCCAAGCAGAAGAGCGCGAAGGACACGGCCGACCACAAGCATCGGCAACTGATCAAGTCGAATGCGCCGCTGGTTGAGTTCTTCCTACTCGGCATCGTCTTGATGTTTACGAACTTCTCAACGATCGTTGTACTGATCGCGGTCTTGCACGGCGTTGCTCGAGCCGGTCAGGGCTTGGGTGCCAACATCATCGCGCTGGCAATTGTCGCCTTCATCACCGTACTGCCAGCAACCGCACCGCTTGCAACCGCGTTGTTCGGTGGCGAAAGGCTCTCGGCAGATGTCACGCGCCTCGGCGGTTGGACGACGAAGAACGGAAAGTACATCACCGCCGTGATGTTGGTGGTGTTCGGCTTGCAGGACGTGCTGCAAGCATTCGGACACTAGCCCCGAGGTCAGGCTGTAGGTGCGCTGGCGAACCGTTTTTTTACGCGTATATAAGCGATGTACGTGACGAAATGGGAGTGTTGATAGGTTTGCGATGTGCGCTCGAAAACCCACGTTAACGCGGGTTCGCACAGTTGCTGGGAGTGTCGCCCCAATTGCGAACCGAGTCGACCAGCAGTGCGAGCGTGGGGAGCGCGGTCCAGCCGTCCGACTGCGCACGCGTGCAGCCCTACGCGAATACGAGCAGCCCCGTCGCGACGCTGCGGGCGTACGTACTCATTCTGCTATGGTTATGAACGGTTCATAACGAGGTGACTATGGCGCGCAGCGCAACATCGGTGGCGTTCTCGGTAACGGAGAATGATTTGCCGCGGCTTGAGCGCATGGTCACCACGTACGGGCGGGGCAACCGGAGCGAATTGCTCCGCCTGCTGATGGATCGGTTCGAAACTGCTGAACGCGCGGCGCGCTTGCGGAAGCTGCAGGCGTATGGGGCGGCCAAGTCAGCGGAGCGGGGTATCGCGTTGGAGGACGTGGTCAATCTCGTTCGCGACGTGCGCTCGACCATGTCACCACCCGCGTGACCGATCGGCTCCCCGTCGTCTTCGACGCAAACGTACTCGTGGGTGCGGTTGCCGCTGGCGCGTCTGACTTCGAGTCCTGGCCGAGCCCGCCACTGACGAGTAGCAACGCGTTCGCCGACTGTCTCGGTATCGCGAACGATGCGCGCGAATTCAGCCTCTACCTCTCGGAACACGTATTGACGGTCACCGCGCACGTGTTGACCGATGCAGAGCATGGCTTCGGCTGGGACCTCGAGCATACGCGCGAGTACATGGGGATTCTGATCGAGATCGCCCAAGCGTCGGGTGGCGGAGTGCTCGATCCCCGGGGGCGGGTGAGTGACTGCTCCGACTTTGAGGACAACCGTATCCTTGAGCTCGCGCTGGCGTGCGATGCCGCCCTCATCGTCAGCGACGATGCGCACCTTACGGAGTTGTCGCCATGGCGAGGACGTCCGGTCTTGCGTCCGCGCGAATTCGCCGCGAGAACCGATGTGATGCGTCGATCCAATTCCCGTTCAGACGACTGATCCCCGCCCCGAGGTGGGATTCGAGAGCCGGCCCAGGGGCAGGCAGGGATGGGTGCGGTTCCTGGCCGGTGTCTTCGACGCTGCTGCTCAAGGCCGACGGAGTCGGGCTTGACGGAGTTGGTGATGGTTGGC
>Ga0209284_10003164_pt1 | contig 20856 bp, 17 predicted proteins | sample FRY03_FD_187211 | JGI IMG/M metagenome (GOLD analysis project Ga0209284, IMG submission 187211) | Freshwater microbial communities from Lake Fryxell liftoff mats and glacier meltwater in Antarctica - FRY-03 (SPAdes) (version 2) | ecosystem: Environmental > Aquatic > Freshwater > Ice > Glacier... | reverse complement strand
AAAAAATCCCGGCTAGCGTACTAACCGGGATTGTGCCCAGGACCGGAGTCGAACCGGTACGAGTGTAACCTCACAGGTGTTTGAGACCAGCGCGTCTACCAATTCCGCCACCTGGGCAATCTTTCTACTATATGCAAAATCAAAGAAACTATTGGAGGTCGGAAGCGGATTCGAACCGCTGTAGGAGCTTTTGCAGAGCTCTGCCTAGCCACTCGGCCATCCGACCATATAAAAGCCGCCATGAAGGCAGCTGATAAACAAAAATTAGCTTCTTAAAAATGCCCCTACGTCCTAAGGGACTGCAAATATACAGAGAAAATCTTTCGTTGTATCTACTCGTAACGTAAAGCTTCAATTGGATCTAGTTCAGCCGCCTTGGCAGCAGGATAATAGCCTGAAATTAAGCCGACTAATAAACATAAAATCACACCACTTCCTATCCACAACCAAGGGATAATAAAGCCAACACCTACCACAAACGACACAATATTACCAACTAAGAGCCCCATAAGGATACCGCCAAGGCCTCCTAATTGTCCAATAGCCAGTGCCTCAAAGAGAAACTGCTGGCGGATGGTTTGCTGCGTGGCACCCAAAGCTTTGCGGGTGCCAATTTCGCGGGTACGCTCGGTAACCGACACCAGCATGATGTTCATCAAACCGATGGCAGCACCAAACAAAGTGATAAATCCGATGGCCGTGGCAGCCAAACTTACAAAACTCAAATTGCTGATGAGGCTGGAGGCAAAGCTGTCTGACTTAAGGATGTCGAAGTTGTCCTCCTGCTCCGCCCTGAGCCTGCGGATTACACGGAAGAGTCCGTTTGCCTCCTCCACCCCAGCTTGTAGCAGCGTTGGGTCTTTAATCAATACCGAAATCACGTAAGAGCGATTCGGATCGGGATAATACCTGCGGCCGTTAGTGATGGGAATCACCACGCTGCGGTCGCCACTGCTGCCGAAACTCGAGCCTTTGCTTTCAATAAGGCCAACAACGCGGTATTTGCCATTTCCTATTTTAACAAGCTTGCCTTCAGGATTATCTTTTCCGAACAAAAATTCAGCTACCTCGGAGCCTAATAAAACAACATTACTACCCGACCGAATTTCGGAAGTGGTGAAGTTGCGACCATGGCGCAGATCGGAAGCAGCGGTGGTGAGGTAGCTTTCGTCACTAGCAAACACGGTGACGTTAGGATTGGTTTTTTTGTTTTCAAACTTGATGGTAGAGGCGCCCGAAATGATGCCAGACAGCGAAATTACTGAAGTAAATTCAAAACGTTTGGCAAAGATTTCAGCTTCTTTATAAGTGATGGCTTTTTTTTCTACACGGCGCCTAGGCCCGCTAAAATTAACATTTAGTCCCCGATTGCGGATGGTAAACGTATTGGCCCCCATGCTGGTAAAGGTGTCAGTGAGCGACTTCTCCAAAGCATCGATGGAGGTTAAAATACCCACCAAAGCTGTAATGCCAATGGCGATGATCAAAGCCGTTAAGCTGGTCCTAAGTTTATTACCCATGATGGCGCTGATGGCAATGCGTAAATTGTCGAACCACTTTAATTGCATGACACGAAAATACGGCTTGCAAGCTTACCTGTTAACTTATTTCAATTTTCTTGATGTTTTTTAGGGAATGACCGCGAAATGAGGCCCCATTTTCGTAAATTCGCGTGTAAATCAAGAATTCAATCACCTGCTAAAATATATTTCATGGTATTCGACCTCGACATGATCAAACAGGTTTACGACCGCTTCCCTGCACGCATTGCAGCAGCGCGTAATGCTGTTAATCGTCCACTTACGCTCACTGAAAAAATCTTATATGCTCATCTTTGGCAAGGTGAAGCCACTGCGGCGCATGAGCGCGGTAAGACTTACGTAGATTTTGCGCCAGACCGAGTGGCCATGCAAGATGCTACAGCACAAATGGCTCTTTTGCAATTTATGCAGGCAGGCCGCGCGAAAGTAGCTGTTCCTTCCACCGTGCATTGTGATCACCTGATTCAGGCCAAAATTGGTGCTGTGGAAGATTTGAATACCGCCATCGACAAAAACAAAGAAGTTTACGACTTTTTGGCTTCTGTATCAAACAAATATGGCATCGGCTTTTGGAAGGCTGGCGCGGGTATCATCCACCAAGTAGTGCTCGAAAATTATGCTTTTCCGGGTGGGATGATGATTGGTACAGACTCGCACACCCCCAATGCGGGCGGTTTGGGTATGGTAGCCATTGGTGTTGGCGGCGCTGATGCTTGTGATGTAATGGCTGGCTTGGCTTGGGAATTGAAATTCCCTAAGTTAATTGGCGTAAAACTCACAGGCAGGCTCAGCGGTTGGACATCAGCAAAAGACGTAATCTTAAAAGTGGCCGGTATTTTAACTGTAAAAGGCGGTACCGATCACATTGTAGAATATTTTGGAGAAGGTGCACAATCGCTTTCTGCCACCGGAAAAGGCACCATTTGTAATATGGGTGCAGAAATTGGGGCTACTACCTCCATTTTTGGTTACGACAAAAATACGGCTGCTTACTTGCGTGGTACCAGTCGTGCGCAAATAGCCGACCTGGCCGACGGCATTGCTGAGCACCTCAACGGCGACGCAGCTGTTTATGCCAATCCAGAGCAGTATTTCGACCAAGTAATTGAAATCAACTTGAGCGAGCTCGAGCCACACATCAACGGTCCTTTTACCCCAGATTTGGCGTGGCCGCTAAGCAAATTTGCAGCAGCTGTGAAAGAAAATGGTTGGCCAGCGAAGTTAGATGTGGGCTTAATTGGTTCATGCACCAATAGCTCTTACGAAGACATTAGTCGTGCTGCCTCTTTAGCGCAACAGGCGGTAGACAAACACTTGGTTGCTAAATCCGAATACACCATTACTCCCGGTTCTGAAATGGTGCGCTTTACGGTAGAGCGTGACGGTTATTTAAACACCTTTGCGCAGATGGGCGGCGTGGTATTGGCCAACGCTTGTGGTCCATGTATCGGCCAGTGGGCACGTCACGGTGCTGAAAAGCAAGAAAAAAACTCTATTATCACCTCTTTCAACCGGAACTTCGCCAAGCGCGCCGATGGTAATCCAAATACCCACTCCTTTGTAGCTTCTCCTGAAGTAGTTACGGCCATGGCCATTGCGGGTGATTTGACCTTTAATCCTATGACCGACACCCTCACCAATTCCAAAGGCGAGCAGGTAAAGTTGGAAGAGCCAAAGGGATTAGATTTACCACCTAGAGGATTTGCCGTTGAAGATGCGGGATACCAAGCCCCAGCAGCCGACGGCAGCCATGTTTCGGTACTTGTGTCAGAAACTTCAGAGCGGTTGCAGCTCCTTGACCCATTTAAGGCATGGGAAGGCACCGATCTCAAAGGTTTGAAACTCCTGATCAAAGCCAAAGGCAAGTGTACCACCGACCATATTTCAATGGCGGGACCATGGTTGCGCTTTAGAGGTCACCTCGATAATATTTCGAACAACCTGCTGATTGGCGCCATCAATTTTGTAAACGATACCGCTAATACGGTAAAAAACCAGTTGACCGGCGAGTATGGCGAAGTGCCAGCAGTACAACGTGCCTACAAAGCGGCAGGCATTGGTTCAATTGTGGTAGGCGACGAAAACTACGGTGAAGGATCTTCACGCGAGCATGCGGCGATGGAGCCTCGCCACTTAGGCGTACGTGCCATTTTGGTTAAATCATTCGCACGTATCCACGAAACCAACCTCAAAAAGCAGGGCATGTTGGCTTTAACTTTTGCAGATAAGTCAGACTACGACAAAATTCAAGAAAACGATAATATTGATATTTTGGGATTGGCCAGCTTTGTTCCAGGAAAAGGTTTGACCGTGGTATTGAACCACGCTGACGGGAGCAAAGATGAGATTCGTGTAAATCATACCTACAATGAACAACAGATTGAGTGGTTCAAAGCGGGTGCAGCGCTCAACATTATCAGAGCAGCTTTTACGGCTTAAAAGGTGCATGGGCGTGATTTTAAACGCTACCGAGCTGTTTTCGAGTAGAAAATAGCCCTCCCAAGCATCACACATCCAAAAATTCGAACAAAAAAAGAGCGGCTTTGAAAGGCCGCTCTTTTCATTTATACTAATCGCTCAATACTGCTGCCAGTGCGGAAAACCACCCAGCATTTGTTTGTGCGACTTCATCAATTCGAGAAAAAGCAGCTCAGGATCGTCCATTTTATTCTTGCGCTGACTTACAAACCAGTGGATTTGTAAGGCATCGATTCCTTCCTTCTGCATTTTTGTGCGCAAAAACGGAGCTGCCTCGCCGCTCCCCGGCTGTTGTGTTAAGGTTTTACGCAAAGAACCTCTAAAATGGGTATAACCCAAATACACTAACTCTACCTTGCCTCTGGCGTGCCGGTAAATACAAAACACGCCCGGTTTTTCAGGCACATCCTTTACAAGTGCGGCCAAATCAGCATCTGCCGAAAGAAAAAAATCGCCTTTATCGGTGTAGGCAGTCAAAAAATCAATCATCTAATAAACTTTGATACAAAGTTACGGATAATGCAGCAGCCAAATGGCCTATTTATTGCCACGAAATGTTTTCAACAGCAGGTTGGCTTTGGGTTGTGACTTGTATGTTTGTAAAATGATCCAACTGCTCGATCGCATCATAGAAAAACTCCACGAAATCCCCACAAGCCAATGGCACAAAACAGCAGTGGTTTTTCCAGGTAGAAGAGCGGGTGTGATTTTACGCAGGCGGTTGGCCGAAAGTCTGCAGCAGCCTGTTTTTAGTCCCGCCATCATGAGCCTGCCTGACCTGCTTGGTCGCGAAACCCAGCTGCGCATTGCCGATCCAGTACAACTGCAATTTGAGCTATATGAAGCCTATCTAGCATTGGTACCAAACGAAAGTTTTGAGTCTTTTTTGAAATGGGGACCAGCAGTTTTACGCGATTTTAACGAGACTGACGCTTATATGCTGGATGCGGACCAACTTTTTGGCTACCTCAGCCGCGAAAAGGCAATTGATTTATGGAATCCAGGCGGCGGCAGTTTAAGTGCCTCTGCGCAAGATTATTTGGCCTTTTTTAGTCAGTTAGGAAGTCTCTACCACCTCCTGCGCCAGCGTTTGCAAACCAAAGGAGAAGGCTGGCAGTCGCTGCTCAGTAGGCAATTGGCTGAGTCTTTGCAGCAGCAAACCCATAAGTTTCAATACGACCACTACCTTTTTGCAGGCTTCAATGCACTCAACAAGGCCGAAAGCAGTCTTATTAAAGCACTCGTAAGCAGCGGAAAGGCCCAATTATTTTTAGAGGCAGATACTTACTACATGCAGCCGGAACACGAGGCAGGCTTGTTTTTGCGGCAGTATGCTAACGACCCTGTACTCGGCCGCGATTTACTGTACAACGGCCATTTGGCTGGCGGCGACAGTCGCATTACCGTTATCGAGACCACAGGACAAGCCGCACAACTGCAATTTGCCAGTGAAAAGGTAAGTGAATGGTTATCAGGAGGCGAAAAGGCCGAAGATTGCGTACTGGTTCTGGCCGATGAAAAATTGTTGGTACCCTTGTTGGCAGCCCTTCCTCCCGATTTAAAGGCCTTGAACATCACCTTAGGCTATCCTTTAGAAGCTAGTCACATTTACGCCCTTTTGATGGCGCATATGCAAGTGCTTACCCAGGCCTTAGAAAAAGCAGACGGCTATTGGTATTATTACCATGATTTGTTGCTATTGCTTCAAAATCCGCTTTTCACCTCCGAGCAAAGTAGAATCGCTATTTCAAAGCTTCGCAAGGCTGGTCGCATCCGCTCGTCGCAAGCGCAATTGTCCGAGTTGATGCAGCAAAACGAGGTTTGCGGTGCGGATTGGTGGGCGCTTGGCCAAAGCCATCCCGAAAACTGGATACCGATTTGGTTGCAAATGCTCGAAAAACTATCACGCGATAAAAAAATAGACGACCTGCAAAAAGGCATGTGTCTGCAAATGCTAACGCTCTTGCGGCGTTTGGAAGGCCGAATCAAACAATACCCAGCCCTTAACAATTGGACGTTATTCAAACAACTCCTTCAGCAAAGCGCCAAAAACGAACAAATCGCCTTTTTAGGCGAGCCTTACGCTGGCATGCAATTGATGGGCGTTCTAGAAACCCGTGCTTTGGCCTTTAAAAAGGTACTGGTACTAGGCCTAAATGAAGGCAAATTACCAGCTCTTAGTCGGCAAGATGGCTTTATCACCTTTAGTCTGCGCCAAGCTTTTGCGCTGCCTGGTCCTCGCGAAAAGGAAGCCGTTTTCGCCTATCACTTCTACCGACTTTTGCAGCACGCTGAGGAGTCTTGGTTGCTTTGCAGCGGCAGCACCGACGACATGGGTGCCGGCGAGCCATCACGCTACATTCGGCAGCTGCAATTGGAGTGGCCTGGACGCGATAAAGGCAATTTCCACTACCAACAGCTCGATTTACCTGCAGCCAAGGGCAATCCCGTGAATGAGCCCATTGTCATCTCTAAAACTAAAGAGGTGCAGGCCCTCCTTGCGGAGCGTTTGGCACAGCCCATTTCCCCTTCCGCCCTCACGAGCTTGATCAGTTGTGAGCTCAAATTTTACTTCAGCCGCATTTTACGAATCAAATCGCAGGATGACTTGCAAGAAGATGCCGATGCACGTGAATTAGGCGATATGTTACACCGATGTTTGGAGATTTTGTACTTGCCCTACCTAAACAAACAACTACTACCTCAGGATGTGGCAGCCATGCAAAAGCTGGCAGAAGGCACCTTGGAAACTGTTTTGAAGGAAAAATACGCGGATAGAAGCTTCGAAACCGGACTAAATCTTTTGGTAAAGCGCATGGCTGCCTCCTACCTGCGCAGGTTCTTGGCCAGTGAAAAACACAACAGCAAGGAGCACCGGCTCGAAATAGTAGGCTTAGAAACCGAGCTTAGCGCCACCTTCGACAGCAAATTTGGCCCGCACACCTTGCGAGGTTTTGCCGATCGCATCGATCGTTTGGACGGCACTTTACGGGTGCTAGACTATAAAACCGGAGCTTTTCAACCAACGGAAGTCCAAATTGATGAGCTCAGCGAAGACTTCTTCAACCCCAAAAAAGGAAAGGCCTTCCAATTGCTGGCTTATGCTTGGATGTACCAGCGCAGCCACCACAACCGCGACGAAATCACTTCGGCTATTCTCAGTTTCAGGCAGTTGAAAACTGGTCCGGGTGTATTGAAGATCAAAAACGGTCAAATAGACGAAGCGCTCTTCCAAACCTTCGAGTTGCAGTTGCAGGAGTTGATTGAACGGTTGTATGACGAAAACCGGCCGATCCTCCAGACGGAAGATCTCAAAGAATGCGAAAAATGCGATTTCCGAAGTATTTGCAATCGCTAACCTCGGCAGCAGTCAGGCACCTGGTTTATAGCAATTTGTGGATCGCGCTGCTAGCTACCGCTTCCCTTTGGCAAGCAGCTTTGTTGCTCGAAGCGGATCCGCCCGCCCATTTATTCGCCTTGGTCTTCTTTGCCACCCTTGCCCATTACAACCTCGACCGCCTGCTCGAATACCAGCATTTCGCCAATAGCAAGCAACTGCGGCTCCAATGGCTTGGGCAGCGTAAAAAGGCTTTGCTCATTTTTACCCTGTTGTCTGGCGCTGCGGCGGCCTACTTTCTGAGTCTTCAAACCACTTCCGTTATCCGCTGGGTGGCACTTTTGGTGCTAGTGGCGTTAAGCTATTCCCTCTTTTTTAGCGGCTTCAAAAAACACTTCGTATTGCGGTGGCTCGGGTCGCTCAAACCACTCCTCATTGGTTTCGTATGGATGGGCATGGGACCCGCGTTACTGCTTATTCACCTGCAATTGCCGCTTACTGAGCATGGCTCTTGGCTGCTAAGTAACACCCTGTTTATTGCCGCTTTGTGTTTGCCTTTTGATTGGCGAGATCGGGAGCAAGACCATCAAAAAGGGACTCAAAGTTTAGCACTTCTCCTTCCGAAGGCAATTTTCAGCCGTCTCCTATTGGGGCTTTTGCTCGTTCACTGGGGACTGTTCAGTTTTAGCTTTCCCGTCTATGCCAATCTGCTTTTGCCCGTTACAGCTTTTAGTATGTGGTTGTGTTTGCACAGTTTAAATCGCAATAAAGAGTGGTTGTATGTATTTGGAATTGATGGACTTATTGGTCTACAAGCCATTACCATCGCACTACAGCATTATTGGCACTAAGAGAAGCCTTTATTATCGCCAAGAAAAGCGTATTTTAGTCAAAAAAACGAAGCCATGGCAGCACGCGCCCCTTTCAACTTGCAAAAATGGATCACTGAAAACCGACATTTGCTCAAGCCACCGGTGAACAACAAAAACCTGTATCCCGAGGGTACCGATTACATTGTGATGATTGTGGGCGGTCCTAATGCACGCAAAGACTACCACTACAACGAAACAGAAGAGCTTTTTTACCAGCTCGAGGGCCAGATTACCGTACGCATTCAGGAGGAGGGCCAAGCGGTTGACATCCAACTAGGACCTGGCGACATGTTTTTGTGTCCTGCCAAAGTCCCTCATTCACCCATCCGCGCCGAAGGCTCCATTGGTCTGGTGATTGAGCGGGTGCGGGCAGGCAAAGGTTATACCGATGGCCTGCTGTGGTTCTGCGGCAAATGCAACCACAAATTGTATGAAACATTTTTTGAGCTCAAAAACATAGAGACCGACTTCCTGCCCCGTTTCCGGCATTATTACGCTTCCGAAGACCTCCGCACTTGCCAAAATTGTGGCCACGTTATGGAAACGGATCCACGTTTTGTATAAATCCATTGTCAAGCAAGCATGTCCTTTCAACTCCCTTACGGTACTTCCGAATTAACTATTGACATCCACACCCACCTCATACCCGTGCATTTGCCACGTTGGGCACAGAAATTTGGGTATGGCAAATTCATCCATCTAGAGCACCACCTCGATAGTTGTCCACGCTGTGCCAGCATGATACAAGGTGATACTTTCTTCCGAAAAGTGGCAGAAAACTGCTGGGAGCCTGATGCTCGTTTGAACGATTGCGACCAGCATGGGGTACACGTTCAGGTATTGTCGACCATCCCTGTGCTGTTTCATTATTGGGCCAAGCCCGAAGATGCGCTCGAAACTTCGCGGTACCTCAACGATCACATGGCCGAAACCGTAGCACGAAACCCCAAGCGGTTCGTAGGACTTGGTACAGTGCCCTTACAAGATCCAGCTCTGGCCATCCAGGAAATGGAGCGCTGTATGTTAGGTTTAGGTTTCGCAGGCATTGAAATTGGTTCGCACATCAACGACTGGAACCTCAATGCCCCTGAGCTCTTCCCGTTTTTTGAAGCGGCCGAGCGTTTAGGTGCAGCAATTTTTGTGCATCCGTGGGAAATGATGGGCAAGGACAAAATGAAAGATTATTGGCTTCCGTGGCTGGTAGGTATGCCTGCTGAATCGTCGCTAGCCATTTGCAGCATGATTTTCGGAGGTATTTTTGAACGTTTGCCTAAGCTGCGGGTGGCCTTTGCACATGGAGGAGGCTCCTTCCCCGCTACTATCGGTCGCATTGAACATGGTTTCAACGTACGCCCAGACCTAGTGGCTATTCACAACCCTGTGAATCCACGGGAATACCTTGGTAAATTTTGGCTTGATTCCTTGGTGCACGACCCTAAAATGCTGCAATACATCACAGATTTGGTGGGTGCTAACCGGGTAGCCTTGGGTACCGATTATCCTTTCCCGCTTGGAGAGCTGGAGCCTGCCAAACTGATTCAAGGCATGCCTTGGTTGCAAGCGCAAAAAGATCAATTGCTACATGGCTCAGCCCTTGAATGGCTGAATCTACCCAAATCAAAATTCCTATAAACAGAAAAAGGCTTCCACTCATCAGGGAAGCCTTTTTCTGTTTAGGACGTTTTCATCTGTCCGCAATATTTTATTATGCCTCGTTGGCAGACATTTGGATGTCAGCTTCGATGCGGATTTCGTCGCTTACTAACAAATCACCGGCCTCATTCAACACATGAAACTTCAAACCGAAGTCTTTGCGATTGATCTTGGTACGAAAGCTTACGCCCGCCTTGGTTACACCCGCTGGGTCTTTTACAATTCCGTTAAAATCTACTTCCAAATCAATGTCCATGGTCACGTCGCGAATGGTCATTTTACCATGCAAAATGAAAGCGCGGTCTGACTTCCGGGTTACATCCGTGTTCTGAAAAGTAATATGCGGAAATTTTTCAGCATTGAAAAAATCGTCAGACTTCAAGTGCTCATCGCGTTGCTCGTTACCACTAGAAACAGAAGCAACATCTGCAACAAACTTTACATTTGCAGTCGAAAAATTATTGCCTATGGTTTCAATTTCAGCTGTGTAAGACTTAAAAGTACCCGTTACGGTAGTAATCATTAAGTGCTTTGCTTTGAAATTGACTGTACTGTGGGCGGTATCAACGCTCCATTTGGTTGTTGTTATACTCATTATTTATTAAGTTATGGATTCAATTATAACAAATCGATGTTCAAACATCATTCATATAACCGCTCACATGAAGAAAAGTTCATTATATTCATAAAAAAAGACAATTCTAAGCACATTCCTTTCCATTATATTTGGCAGGTGAAAAAAGCAGGTCCTATAGGTGTTTTTGATTCAGGTTACGGCGGGCTAACCGTACTCAAAGCCCTCACTTCCCAACTCCCGCAGTACGATTATTTGTATTTGGGGGACAATGCGCGAGTTCCTTATGGCACCCGCTCGTTTGAAACCGTGTATCAGTACACCTTAGAATGCGTAGAAGCACTGTTTGCACAAGGCTGCCACTTGGTTGTTTTGGCGTGCAATACCGCCTCTGCCAAAGCGTTGAGAAGTATCCAGCAAAACGACTTGCCAAAAATCGCCCCACAGCGCCGTGTTCTTGGCGTAATACGGCCTACTACCGAAGAGGCTGGTTTACTCACTCAAAGCGGCCATATTGGTGTCTTGGGTACCACTGGCACCGTACTTTCCAATTCCTACCCCATCGAAATTGCCAAGTTTTTCCCCGAATTGCAAGTCAGCCAAGAAGCTTGCCCCATGTGGGTGCCCTTGATTGAAAACGACGAGCACTTGGGTCCAGGCGCAGCTTATTTTCTTAACAAACACCTTCAATCCTTACTTCAAAAAGATCCGGCCATTGATGCCGTGATTCTTGGTTGTACCCACTACCCATTGTTACAGAATGCACTGGAAAGCTTAACAGCCGGAAAAGTAAAGTTCATTGCGCAGGGCACCTTGGTGGCACAAAAGCTTGAACACTATTTAGAGCGTCATCCAGAAATAGCGGCCTTGTGCAGCAAGCAAGGTAGCCGGCAGTTTTTCACCACCGATGAGGCTCGCAACTTTGAAGAAAAAGCACGCTTATTTTACGGGGAAAACATTCAAGCAAACCATCTTGACGTAAGTACCATTGTGTTTTCCCCTGATGTATAAAGCGGTTATTGCCGTATTGGACCAATTAGAAGAGGCATTGGTACAGCAGGCCCAGCCAGCGTTAGCGGCTCGAATGAAGGCTTACATGAAAAATAAATTCGATTACATCGGCATTCAAAAACCACTCCGCGCCCACATTTGCAAACCCTATTTTCAAGCCTTAAACGATTTAAAGGCTGATCCAGCTGAAATACTTCGTTATTGCTGGTTGAAGCACGAGCGGGAATGGCAGTATGTGGGCATGGACTATGCTTTCGAAGCCAAAAAATACTGGCCAGCCGATTGGTTAGAAACTTTGGAGTACTGCATAACACATAAAAGCTGGTGGGATACCGTGGATGCCTTGGCCGTGCACGGTGTAGGCGAGTGGTTAGCGGATAAAGCTGAATTACGTACCGAAACCGTTCAACACTGGCGCAGCAGCAAGTGCTTGTGGTTAGCGCGGAGTTGCCTGCTCTTTCAATTAATGTACAAAGGTGAAACCAACAAAAAATTGCTCGCAGATTTATGCTTACAGTTTGCTGATTCGAAAGCATTTTTTATCCAAAAAGCCATGGGATGGGCGTTGCGCCAATTTGCCCGCACAGATGCCGAATGGGTGCTTGAATTTGTGACAAGTGAGCCCCTGCCCAAACGCACACAGCGGGAGGCGCTGAAGCATTTTTAGCACCTCCTTAGATCCCGAATTCCACCTGAAACATGGTAGACCAACGATTGCCTATCTGCGTTACTGCTGTGTTACCATCTACCCAGCGATAGGCCGCAAACCATTGTATTTTGATTCGGTGACCATTCATATATTTGTTTAGTCCCACCCAAAACTCCTCCGTGGGCAAACGATATGCAGCTATGGAGGCTGAAGGCTGCAACATGCTGTAACGAATGGCATATTCGATTCCTGACTGGGTATAGTAGCTGAGCTGCGAATTGATACCATATCCATCGTACACCAAACGTACGTTGGAACTATCTCCTGAAAAAGTGAGTGGATTGGCTGCAGATCGATCCAAAAACTCCGTGCTCCATGCCCAACCCTTATATTTAAACAGCGCATCTGCAATAAACGTATTGATATCGCGCGCTTCGTAAAGCTCCAAACCCAATTGACCTCCGGTTCGTTTGGCCCTTTCGTTTTTATGATAACCTGCCGCTAAGCTCACTTTCAGTTGCTGTTCACGCTCTATATCCCCCTCAGAATAATCACCAGCATTTTTAAAAGCTCCAAATGGCAGCCACTCAAAACGATAAGTATAGGCCAAGCCGTCGTCACCGGGGGAGGCCCCGCGACCTTCTCCCGTGGATAGGGCCGTTTTTAATTTGAATGCTCCCAACCTAGTTGGCAGTGTGTAATAACCGAACAAACCAAAATCACGATCTATTGTCAATTCGTTATTTACAATAGACCGATCAGCAAACTGCTGGTTGCCTGAAGAAATTACTCGCTGTCGATTGCCAGGCAACTTGGCCTGACCAAGTCCAAAGTATAATCGATCATTTATCGTGTAATAGAGCACTGCGTCTCTGATGATTTGTGGCACCGTGCCGGTTTCGAGCTCTTGATCAGCTTTTGAGAATGAAAGTTGCAGGTAGTATTGCAATTTTTTGTTTAAAACGTAGCCGTCGAAGCGCAGCCGCAATCGCCGTACCCTGGCATCAATCTGTTTTACATTTAAATCATCCCCTGAATGACTTTGTAATCCAATCCTATTTTGCATTCTAAATCTAAGATTCAATAAAAAAAGAGAATCTTTCGAAAAACTGATACCGTCATCTACTTTCAACATAGCGCGTTCATCAGACTCATTTTGTGCCAAGGAATCGGTGATCGAAAATGTTGTAAACGAAAGAGTGAAGGTGAAAAGCACCAAATATGACCGACAGAAATTCATTTTTCTCACGACTTTGACGATAAATCAAAAATTTGATTAAAATTCGATTAAACCTACTATTAAGTTCAGGCGTTACGCTTTTTAAATCGTTGTTTTGTTGACATGCTTGACGAAAGCCGACGGGAAAAGAGCTATTAGCTCCACTACTGTCGGTTTTTTTATGCTCAATCGCGCACCAATTGCCACCAGTCTTTATTCGGCACCGGACATTTAATAGAAACCGGTTCCTTGGTCACGGGATGTTCGAAAGCCAACTTCCAGCTATGTAAAGCGATGGTATAATCGCTGTTAGCCTGTGGATAGCCATATTTCATATCACCCACAATAGGATGCCCTATGTGCGACAACTGCACCCTGATTTGATGCGGCCGACCGGTCTTAGGAGAAACCTCCAACAAACTGTAGCGACCACCGTACTTTTGAACCCTGTAGCTCAACTCGGCACGCTTGCTATCCTTCACCTCCCGATCGTGCGCATGCACTACATTTTTCTCGGTACTCTTCTTTAAATAGTTCACCAGAATGCCTTCTTCCATAAGCACTTTGTCTTTTACAACCGCCAAGTACTTTTTTTGCACCAATCGGTCGTGAAACAATTTATTCATCCGCTCCAAGGCCTTGCTGGTTTTGGCCAACAGCACCAAGCCCGAAACTGGGCGGTCGATGCGGTGAATCAAACCCACAAAGGCTGCTCCTGGTTTGTTGTATTTTTTAACGAGGTAATCGTTTACCGCATCTACCAAGCTGTAATCGCCTGTATCATCACCCTGGCTCAACATGCCGGCTGGCTTGTTTACTGCGAGGAGATGGTTATCCTCAAATAAAATCTGTAATTCCACTAGTATTGCTCCTTTTTATTCGGAAAATCTTGACGTTTCACATCGTCAATGTAGCGCTCCGCAGCGCCTTTAATATCGTCGTATAGGTTTAGATAGCGTCTTAAGAAACGCGGACTAAAATCATTCGTGATGCCTAACAAGTCGTGCATCACAAGCACTTGGCCATCTACTCCTGCCCCCGCGCCGATGCCAATTACCGGAATGTGCAAAGATGCCGCCACTTCAGCAGCCAGGTGAGAAGGTATTTTTTCAAGCACCAAAGCAAAGCAGCCTGCTTCTTGAAGCAACAATGCGTCTTTTTTCAAGCGCTCCGCTTCTTCTCCTTCTTTTGCCCTTACCGTGTAGGTGCCGAACTTATAAATTGATTGTGGGGTAAGCCCTAGGTGCCCCATCACTGGCACCCCTGCGGTTAAAATGCGTTCAATCGATTCAATCACTTCAGCGCCACCTTCCAGCTTTACTGCATGCGCACCCGACTCTTTCATAATCCGAATGGTGGAGTTTAATGCCTCCTTCGAATTGCCTTGATACGAACCAAAAGGCAAATCAACGGTAATTAACGCCCTTTTAACGGCACGAACCACGGAAGCAGCATGGTAAATCATCTGATCCAAGGTAATAGGCAAGGTGGTTTCGTGACCAGCCATTACATTGGAAGCCGAGTCGCCCACTAACAAAATATCAATGCCCGAATCATCTAAGATGCGTGCCATCGAAAAATCGTAAGCTGTTAGCATGGCAATCTTCTCACCACGCTCCTTCATTTCACGCAAGGTTTGGGTGGTAACCTTTTTTACGTCCTTATGTACCGACATCGGCAAAGCATTAAAACACAAAGGTCGTAATTAATAAGCGAAAAGCATGATTGTCAAAAAACAACCTTTAACATTTCCGTGACCAGAAGCGTTTTGTGGTATTATTTATTCAGTTATCTTTGAGGTTCTATGAAGAAGTTATTGCTGTTAGTCAGCTTGTTTGCGGCTCTTTTTACTGCTTGCAGTACAGAAATTGACATTAACGCAGATTGGAAAGACACCACCTTGGTGTTGGGATTGCTTAATACAGACCAACAAACCCATTTTATACGCATCCACAAAGCGTTTTTAGATGAAAAACGTGGTGCATTTGAAGTAGCTCAAATTCAAGATTCGCTGTATTACAACAATTTATCGGTAAAAATAGAGCGCTTGGTGGCCAATGCTGTGGTCCAGACCTACATTTGCGTTCAAATCGACACGGCCATCTTAGAACCTGGTCTTTTTGCAAGTCCCGATTTGATCCTTTACCGATTTAGCACCGATTCGATATTGGATGTGAACAGCACCTACAGATTGGTGGTGGAGACGCCATTTGACAACGTAGTTACATCACAGCTCAAGCCCATTGGTTTTCCGAGGAACTTGCCAAATGGACTTCCGCCAAACACCCAACCCCCGCCCAATTATGCTGGCATTAACTGGAGCAACCTGGTGCCGCAAGTATTTTTGGCACAGCCCACCAATGCCCGCAGGTTCGACATGACCGTCCGTATTTATTATGACGAATGGAACCGATTTACTGTAACACCTTCCGATACACCTGGATTACAGCTAAAATCTTTAGATTGGAGAGCTGAAGTGAACCAGCAATTTACCGTGGTCAACAGCACGAGCATCACCCAGCTTCGGGTTCCAGGAAGAAACATGTTTTCCTTCATGAACTCGTCCATCCCTAAAAATGAAAACTTAAACCGCAGGCTTAGAGGCACTTTATTTATGTTTGATTTCGCGGATGAGGATTTTAATACCTTTTTGCAAATTAATAATCCCAGCTCCAGCTTGGTAGATGTGCGGCCTACTTTCACCAACATTAACAATGGTATCGGTATTTTTGCCGCTAGAAGAAATGTACCTGACTTGAAAGTCGTTCAAAACAGTCCAAACTTCCCATTCAGTAGTCCGTTTTTTCGTGAAGCGTTAGGTGGCGTAGGAACTGATAGTTTAAGAGCCCGTTATCCTGATTTAAATTTTGTGCCATAAGGGCATCAAATCAATTTAATCTACAAAGACTCCTTCGGGGGTCTTTTTTGTTTACGGCTGCCAAACTGACATATTTAACACCCGTACAACGCACGTATGGCAGTCGTTTTGCCAACTTGACCACGCGCAACGGCTCATTTCATTTGTGGCATTTTAGTTGTCAATCATAAGAAAATTGAAGCTGCCTAAGGGCAAAAGTAAAATCTCAACAGACATGAAAAAAATTATTGGAATTGACTTAGGTACCACCAACTCTTGCGTTGCCGTTATGGAAGGTAACGAGTACGTGGTTATCCCAAACAGCGAAGGCCGCAGAACCACTCCTTCAGTAGTGGCATTCATGCAAAATGGCGAAATTAAGGTTGGCGATCCTGCCAAGCGCCAAGCCATCACCAACCCTAAAAAAACCATTGCTTCAATTAAGCGCTTCATGGGTCGCAAGCATTCAGAATTAAAAAGCGAATTGAAGTATGTGGCTTACGAAGTAAATAAAGGCGATAACGACACGCCGCGCGTTCAAATCGACGATAAGTTGTATTCTGCTCAAGAAATTTCAGCCATGGTCCTTCAAAAAATGAAGAAGACGGCGGAAGACTATTTAGGACATGAAGTGACCGAAGCGGTAATCACCGTGCCAGCCTACTTCAACGATGCACAGCGTCAGGCTACCAAAGAAGCTGGTGAAATTGCTGGCTTAAAAGTAGCGCGAATAGTTAATGAGCCTACCGCTGCTGCTTTGGCTTATGGTCTCGACAAAAAAACACAAGACCTCAAAATTGCCGTGTTCGACTTGGGTGGTGGTACATTCGACGTATCCATTCTCGAGCTCGGTGATGGTGTATTTGAAGTAAAGTCAACCAATGGAGATACGCATTTGGGTGGTGACGACTTTGACCAAGTAATCATTGAGTGGTTGGCCAACGAGTTCAAAAGTGACGAAGGTGTAGACCTCACCAAAGACCCGATGGCCCTACAGCGGTTGAAAGAAGCTGCTGAAAAGGCAAAAATCGAATTATCAAGCTCTACTGAGAGCGAAATCAACCTCCCTTACATCACCGTGGTAGACAACGTTCCGCGCCACATGGTGAGAAAATTAAGTCGTGCTAAATTTGAGCAATTAGCAGAGCGTTTGGTGCAGCGCACCTTAGAGCCATGCAAGCAGGCTTTAAAAGATTCGGGATATGCTGTAAGCGACATTGATGAAGTAATTTTGGTAGGTGGATCAACCCGGATCCCAAAAATCCAAGAAATTGTAGAACAATTCTTCGGCAAAAAGCCTTCAAAAGGGGTAAACCCAGATGAAGTAGTAGCCATTGGAGCAGCCATTCAAGGTGGTGTACTCACAGGGGATGTAGACGGCGTATTGTTGCTTGACGTAACTCCGCTTTCATTAGGTATCGAAACCATGGGCAATGTGATGACCCGTTTGATAGAGTCGAACACCACGATACCAGTAAAGAAAAGCCAGGTGTTCAGTACTGCGGCCGACAACCAGCCTTCTGTTGAAATCCACGTTTTGCAAGGCGAGCGGGCCATGGCAACCGATAACAAAACCATCGGTCGTTTCCACCTCGAAGGCATTCCGCCGGCGCAGCGTGGCGTACCACAGGTTGAAGTAACCTTCGATATCGACGCAAATGGTATCCTCAATGTATCTGCCAAGGACAAAACCACAGGCAAAGAGCAGAAAATCCGCATCGAAGCTTCTTCGGGTCTCAGCAAAGAGGACATCGAAAAGATGAAGCAAGAGGCTGCCGCCAATGCAGAGAACGACCAAAAAATGCGGGAAGAAGCCGAGAAACTCAACATGGCCGACAACCTTATTTTCAGCACTGAAAAGCAGTTAAAAGAGTACGGGGATAAAATTCCAGCTGAAAAGAAAACCGCTATCGAAGGCGCTTTAGAAGAGCTAAAAAAGGCGCATTCTGCGCGTGATTTAGCTGGTATTGATGCTGCCATGACAAGTTTGAATGCTGCTTGGGAAGCGGCATCAGCCGACATGTATAAGGCGACGCAAGAAGCTGAGCAAGCAGGAGATGCTGGTCCCGAAGCCAATGCGACTGGTAAGACCGACGACGTAACTGACGTAGATTACGAAGAAGTAAAATAAGCTTCCGCGTTTATTGTAAGACCTGCCACGAAAAGAGGCAGGTCTTTTTTTTTTGCAACTTTGTTGCATTTATGAAAACAATTTAGCAACTTTGTTGCATAAATTATAATCCATGAAAAAACTAATTCTACTTTCGTTTAGTGCTGCCGTATTATTTACCGCCTGCAAAAAAGAGGAAACACCTGATACGCAGAAGCCGGTGATTACCGTTACCACGCCAGCTGCAGACCATGTTGACAAGATTCCGGGGGACACGCTCAACTTGGCAGCCATGCTTACAGATAACGTAGACCTCTTAAATGCAAAGATTGATATCCATGTAGCAGATGGGCACGGCCACAAAGTAACTGGAGGCGCTTGGGAATGGGCCAAAGTTTACACCATTAATGGTTTGGAACACTCCCTCAATGAAACCATTACCATTCCTGCCGATGCCGAAATTGGTGAATACCACATCACTTTCGAAACTACCGACAAATCTGGTAATGCAGCCACGCCTGTGGTGATAGAGTTGCATATCGACTCTTTATAATAATAAATGTGTGTGTGAAGGGCTGCTCCGGGAGGATGCGGCCTTTCCTTTTTTTAGAATAAATCCAAAATAAAGAACATTTCTAATTGTCAGAAAAAAGCTCAACTTTGCAGTATGTTACGCGCTGTAGTACTTTCCTTTGCCATAAGCTTCGCCTTGTTGTCGCATGTTCAGGGGTAGATGAAATACTCTTGGAATGAAATGTTCATTCCAAAAATAGCGCCATTGACCCTGTTTGATCCCTATACTCCTGGTATATCCTTGGGTTTAGAGTTTCAGCCGTTCGACGCCGCCTCTATTCAATTTGAATACAACATCCCCCTCAGCGAATTATCGTTCTTTAATTACAACGCCGGTAAGCTCAACCACCAAACCACCCGCTTCAGAGGTGAATTCCGATATTATCCTGGCCGTCCCGATGAAGCAGCAGCTTATTATTTAGCAGCTGAAGGCTTCTTCACTGCTGAAAACTACAGTCGCGAAAACGGGACCTTATTGCGCAACGATGTATTATACAACTTCACTACTTCTAACATTAACCGTACTGTGATTGGTGGCGCTATTAAGGCAGGCTATCAATTCTCTTTAAGTGGCTTTTTAATGCTTGATGTATTTGCAGGCATTGGCGTTCGAAATGTGTTAATCACACACCAACCCAATGCCCTTTATACTAGCGCTTTAAGTTTCGATTCGAGGTGGGGAGGCGACCAAAGAGAGGGTGAATTTTGGAGGCCCCATATTGCACTGGGAGTACGACTCGGTATGTCGCTGTATGAGCGCAACTAAAACCAAGCGGTTTTGCACGTTGTATTTTTATGCCAATACTTCAAATAAACCGTTGAAATAATTACCTTAGGGCTGCAAAAAATAGCTCTATGCGTTCAATTCTGTCCCTAACCTTAATCATTAGTCTTAGCCTTACCAGCGTTCTCGGCTTCAGCAAAGGCAAAAAGCCCACCACCAAATCGCTCAGTTTAGAGGAGATATTTGCCTCAGGGAAGTTTTCACAGCGCTCGGTTTATGGCGTTAACAGTTTAAAAGACGGGCAGAATTATGCCTCCCTCATTTACGGTGCCGCTCCCAGTATTGTCATTTATAATTACAGCAGCGGCGAGGCCGTCGATACACTTGTGAAGCAAGCATGGCTCACGCCAGAAGGGGCAAGTGCCCCTATTCGTTTTGCAGGTTACAGTTTGAGTGCCGATGAAAGTCTGGTGATGCTCAGCACCGCCCCAGAGCAAATCTATCGCTACTCTTCGCTCGAAAACAATTACATCTTTGAGCGCAGCAGCAAAAAGCTCTATCCGCTTTCGCCAAATGGCAAGCAGGCCTACGCGGCTTTTTCGCCAAATGGAAAAAAGGTAGGCTTCATGCGCGACAACAATTTGTTTATGGTCGATTTGGCCAGCATGGCCGAGATACAAATCACCTTCGACGGCAAAACCAACGAAATCATCAATGGTGGAACCGACTGGGTGTACGAAGAAGAATTTGGCTTTACCCGGGCGTTTTTCTGGTCACCAAATAGTCAAAGTATCTTTTATTACAAAATAGACGAGCGCGAAGTGCGAGAGTTTGTAATGCCCATGTACGAAGGCCTCTACCCTACCAACTTCACCTTTAAGTATCCGAAGGCAGGCGAAAAAAACGCTTTAGTAACCATGCATTTGTATGAAGTAGCCACTGGTAAACATATGTTGGCAGAGATAGGTCCAGAAAAAGACCAATACATCGCCCGTGCTGGCTGGACCAAAGACTCCAATTCCGCTTGGATCCAGCGCGTAAACCGCCACCAAAACAAGGTGGAGTTGTTGTTCATAGATGCTCAAACGGGTCAAAGCAAAGTGGTACTTACTGAAACCAGCGAGCAGTGGGTTGACATAAATGATGATCTTACCTTTTTAGACGACGGTCTGAGTTTTATTTGGAGCAGCGAGCGGACCGGCTATAATCAGCTGTATTTGTATGGCATGGATGGCCAAATGCGCAAGCAACTCACCCA
>Ga0209284_10003159_pt1 | contig 20886 bp, 31 predicted proteins | sample FRY03_FD_187211 | JGI IMG/M metagenome (GOLD analysis project Ga0209284, IMG submission 187211) | Freshwater microbial communities from Lake Fryxell liftoff mats and glacier meltwater in Antarctica - FRY-03 (SPAdes) (version 2) | ecosystem: Environmental > Aquatic > Freshwater > Ice > Glacier... | reverse complement strand
CCGCCACTTTAGACCACGTCGTCAGTGCGCCAACTTGCTTGGGCGAGGAGTAGTTGGTGGTATTGCCAAGGCCAAGCTGACCAACGCCGTTGTTCCCCCACGACCACAGAGCAGGCCCTCCTGGTGTTGCAAATGCAAATAGGCCAAAGCCCCTAGCCGAAGCGGCACCCGTAGTGAAGAACACCGGCATCTTACACGACCGCGTCTAAATCAGCGTGTGTCTCTGCCGCCTCAACAGCCTGTATGCGGGCGAGCATTAGCGCCTGCGCGGCGGTCCTGTCGGCTTCTGATGCCCCCTCAACAGGTTGGGCTAGAAACTCGATCTTTGACAGTACGGTGCCTTTTCGGTCCTCAACTGTCCACGGATGGGCGGGCCAGACAATCTCAACCGGCGTCTTCGTTACGTCAAAATAATGCTGCCCGTAGACCTCTCGGTTCAGCACCAGAGCGGGGCGGACCTCTACGGCATCGCGCCAGCCCTCTTCTCCGGCAGGCGGCGGCGTGTCCCAGCACTGGATTACCGCGTCACCGGAAACTTTAACCCATAGTGGCATAATGAACCCCGTCGCGTTTCAGTGCTTGACGTATAGCCTCAAAGGGGGCGGACCACTCACCGAACGCCTCCTGCCGATAAAGCCGCATGTTATCATAAAATGCCGTTCTGTCTCCCGGTCTTGCGTAGGGATAATATGGCAAGATTGGCTGTACAACCCACGTCTCAATACCCATGGCCGCTGATAGGTGAGACACCGACGTGCAGGACGTGATGACCAGATCGCAAGAGGCGACGATCGCCTGCGTTTGAAGCCAGTCATCCAACGGCACTTTCGTTACCCAATCGGGACACGCCTCCATATCCGCATCGCGCTGAAGACAGATGAAATCAGCGTTCACGTCTTTCACAGCATCAAACATTAGTTCAGGCGGAAAGACCCGGTGCTGTTCATGCTCAAACCGAGGATTGCCCGACCAGCGCAACCCGATCCGCCTGCGCCGCGTGCGTTCCGCAAAGGGCTTTGGCAAGTACGCGCCGCCTTTAATATCCTCGTACTCAAAACCCAGCGGCACAAGTGCGCTCATACCCGGCGTCCAGAAGTCGTGGTAAATACCCAGAACGGCATCATGGGTCACGATGGCCGACAACCCCGCAACCTGTTTCAGCAGCAGCACCAGCGCATCCGAGCAAGCCAAGATCACTTTGCAGCCTCGCGCCTCTATGTCTGCCGCGTATCGGGCTTGGTGGATTTGATCGCCTAGACCGCCTTCCAGATATAGCAGCACTGTCCCGCGAGACTTGCCGTCCCACATAGGTTGCGGTGTACCGGGGTTTCGGTTCCCAAAGACGCCCTCCCGGCGTCCCCGGTCTAACAGCGCGAAGCCCTCTTGCAGCTTGCCCTGCCGCAGCAAGTACCAGCCACGGTTATAGGCAGCGCGGTCGTTTTCAGGGTCTTCTTTGGCAAGCTGCTGGGAAAGCTCCCACCCTGCTGCAAAATCACCAATCTTAGATGCTGCTAGCTCAAGATCGAGCGTATGCACCTCCAACGGACCGGGGTCAGCTCTCCAGAACGCGGGTTGCGTGAACTTGGAATAGTGCCTTCCAAGCACGTCCTTTGGGCTGTCGTTGTGTTGCCGCTCTAGCTTGGGCTTCACGTCGTGTAGCCCCGGCATATTCCACAGCGCCGCATCGTCCTCAGCTACTGTGCTGCCATCAATAGCATCGAAGCTATAGACGAAGGCCGGTATGTCCAGAAACGCATGTATGCGGTCAAGCTGCGCCTGCGGATCAGCGATCAGGTCATCGTACTCAACAAACAGGAACGCGTCAGGGTAAGCGGCGTAGCCGTTTTGCAGGCTGACATAGGCACCCTTCAGATGGCCGATGAAGCTACCCTCGTTAAGGAACTGCGTGAGGTTTTCAGGCTTCCCTATCCGAACAAACGATGCCGCGCACTCCGGTACACTGCGTACTGTCGCAATGATCTTCATCGGTCGATCCAGCACGAGCGGCATGGACTGCATGATGTCCGGTCGCGGCCATTCTCGGTTCTTGTCAATCACAATAGCCGGTGCGTCCTTGTACTCGGCGGCTATGACGCCCCGCATCACCTCAATAAGCCGCTTACGTTCAGGGTCTCGGGTGCTGAGTGTGTGCGCTTTTGCCCAGAGGTTAGCTAAGACATCGAGGATATTGACCAACTCACTGGTGGAACTGACCTTAGCCGCCGGGTTCTGGTTAAGGATCGCGGCCAGCAGTGTTGACCCCGAGCGCGGCAATCCAGCTAGAAAATGTAGCTCCACTAAATAGCTCCAGTTAGGCAAACTTTGTCTGCGACATGAAGACCGTGTACGTCCGATCCGCTGTCTTGGTTACGGTGTAGGTGTACACATCAATACTGCTGACATTACCCGCAGCGAAGGCCGCACCGCCTTGATATTTTGGCGTAACCGTCACGCCGTCAATTTTTACCACGTTGTTGTAATAGGCCGTTGCCCCCTGCGTCACCAGATGCGCTATCGTCACGCTCTGGCCGATAGCTAGGTACGCACCAAGCGGCATCGCTTTGGAGTAGACGATATTAAGGGTCCAGTTGGCCGTAGCATTGACCGTTGAGTACACCACTGACTGATCGTTAACCTCATAAGTGATGGTCCCTGTAGCCGCCACTCTGGTTACAGTGGTCGGCTCAACAGCATTTCGCAGCGTGGCCCCAACAAGGCTGGGGCTGGTGATCGTATGATAATCAAAAGCCGCCGCCGCCGTAGTCATTAGTACGCCCCGCCGAAGGCCGTCACTTGCAGCGCTGTACCCGCCGCCGTGGTCGTAACCGTCGTGCTGGCATACAAAGCAAACGCAGCAGGAAGGTTCAGAGGCTGCGGGAAAGTGTAGGTTGTGTTGTAGGCGGCAGCGGTCGTGCTAGGTGTTGTAGCCGTCACGGCAATCTCGGCAATCAGATAGGCCGTGGTGGCGTCCCAAAGCCAGATGCCAACAAGTTGAGCAGCATTAGCGGTTGTGATGCCGGTCCCGACGTTATTGACCTGGATGCTATCAATCCGCAGGCCGTTGGTCGATACCGGCACAAAGGCCACGATGTTAGCGGCAGCTAAGCTCGCTGTAACGGTAGGGGCGCGCGTCGCAGCCGCCGTCTGCGCAGCGAGCGAAAGCGACTTTGCATAGGGCGTCTGCGCGAAAATTGGGGTGGATGTAACAGGCATCAGAAGCCTCCAAAATTATTAGCGTCGTAAATCGTTACGACAGCCGGTGTAGCGGGGGCCGACGACACCCACGTTGTGCCGTTAGATGTTAGCAGGTTACCTGAAGTACCAGATGATGTAAGCGCTGTCCCGCCGTTGGCTATAGGCAGAGTGCCAGTTACGCCGGTAGTCAACGGAAGCCCTGTGATGTTCGTCGCAACACCACTGGCAGGGGTGCCTAGTGCAGGATTGGTAAATGTAGGCGAGGCCAACGGGGCCTTAAGCGCGAACTCTGTAGCCAGCAGCCCCAGCGCCACCCGCTTAGTACCAGCCGAAAAAACCACCGCCGCATTGCCATTGCTGGACCGGCTGACCGTCGTGCGCGTCAGCGTGTTTACGCCCGAATAAGTCCCCAACCCTGTTTCCCAGTCGCCTGTCGGCACACCCGAGACGTCAACCGCCTCGATGAAATAATTCAGCGTGTCACTCGTCGCACATACCGACGCGAAGGCGCGATAACCCGCAACCGCCCCGGCGAGCGTAAACGCTCCGGTTCCGGTCGTTATGCTGGTCTCTTGGACCCGGTCTTCGATTATTAGGGGCACTAGGTATCACCCTCAATCTAAACTGACATCATTACGAAACACGGATCAAACCAGTCGTGAGGTCATTGGTGGGCATGGCCAACGTAAGCGTTCCCGCCGTCACCGTTTGACTTCCGAACGTGAACACCGCAACAGCCGCCTTGGCCGTGTTGCTGTCATTGTAGAGCACCATTGCATCGAAGGCTCCGGATGACGTCAGCGCTGCCCATACCAGCGAAGCCGATGGCGTCCAGAACGCGACAATGCCCGTCCCGCCTGTGTTGGCTGGCACCGTGGCGTTGGTGACGGTTTCCCCGCCTGCCGTGTAGTTGCCCGTCGCGGCCAGTTCGCCCGTCGAGTTGTACACCGTGGTCGTGCGGTCTTTGGTGGCTGTCACCAGATATAGTGCCGCTTTGAACACGTCCTTGGTCGTGACGGTGCGTACACCATTAGCCCCTTGAGTGCCGAAGGCGTGGGTGCCGTTAAGAAGATCGACGCGAAGAACATCGCATACAGCCTGAGAGTTCGCGATGGTAGCCTCCTATTGATTAAAGTTGGGCTTGTTCGCCGGTTAGCGACACGCCCTGAAGGATTGAAACGGCCACGTCGCGGCGGACCATCTCGCCCGCAAGGAACCATTCCGAAGCCACGACGCGGGCGTTGGGTGCTTCCGTAATAACATCGCGCACCTCTAGTAGGCCGCGCTCAATCAAACCTTTAGTAGTATGCACTAGGTTCATTTACTCGCTCTCTATCCGCTTTCTTTTAACCTTACCATCAGGCAATACAACACCGATCACCGCAATAGCCATAAGAACGAAGGACCAAGGCGGAGGGAGTACACTGGCCGCAGTCACACCAGCGCTAAGCGCCACCCATGTACTACGTTCGTTAAGCCTAGCCCGCAGAAAACGAAACGTCCCCATATCCCCTAGTCCTCGTTAGAAGATAATCCGCCAGTGACACCGCTTGTAATAGTGTTTCCTTTGGGGCGATACCCAAAAGGCCAGCGTACAGCAATGCAGCGGTTTTTTGCGATCCTAGTGTAGCTGACCGCGTCACCTTGGTTGCCACCCAGCACCCGGTACGCCACAGCGTCCTCGCCAACATAGAAGCCGACGTGACCCCCACCGGGCCGCTTGAACACCAGAATAGCGCCCTCGCAAGGCTCCGTCTTCTCGCCCCATGTCGCCCACTGAGACGCACGAACAGCGATGGTCGGCGGCGTGAAGCCCGCTTCACTCATGACCTCTGCAACGTACAACCCACACCACGGAATGTTGCTGTCGTCGTTGTACAGAATACCAACAATCTTAGGGCCAAGACGCTTGGCCCACCCTAGAATAGTAGGATTGTTCGCGGGGCCGGGAATTTCCCGGATACCCAATTTACTCTTGGCTAGTGCCAACCACGGAGGTGCCATTTTACAATCCCACTCTAATGATGGCGCTCGTACTGTTGCCTGTCGGGAACATAATGGTCATATTGGCAGCGTTAGTGGTTTTATCCGATCCAAAGTCAATCACCGCCACAGCCGGGTTAGTGAGAGTACCCCCCGCATTATTGGTAGCCGAAGGAGTTGTATTATAGATAAGAGCGCCACGCGCCGTAAGCGTAACTCCGGTAAATACCGCATCACTAAAGTCCGCGAAACCTACACCCGTGGATGTAGTACCCGTAGTAGTAGTGACCCCTAGGCTGGTAAGCGCAACACCCCCTGCGCTGTAGCCAGCACCCGTCACTTCCCCCGTCGCCGTGTACGCCGTGGTGTTAGCGTCAATACCAGCGGACGAAGAATAAAGAGCGATATTGAACGTATCTCCTGCAGTCACACGAAAATCATGGACCCCAAGCAGGAGTTCCGCTTTGAATGACGTACAAAGTGTTTGCGTAATAGCCAAGATGCCCTCCTACATTACAGGCTGACGGATTTGTGTAGAACGGTACATGTCTTGGCGATTTTTACCTTCCGCCAACTGTTTAGCTAGGCTTAGGGCTTCGTCGTACCGCTTTTGGTACGCGGCCATGACATCCTCTTCACCCTTCATGAAGGTGTACGCTTCCAGCAAACACCCGTACAACAACAACATATCGAAATTATCGCCTAGCCACGTCGTACTCGCCGTTGTGATAGTTTCAGGGTAGTAGAAATAATGAAGCTCCATAGTATATACGGCGTCGGGCGTAGGGCCTAACAAATACGTGTCAGCGTCAAACCGAGAATAGAAAGCCGGTTGCCCCGACGTAGCCGGAAACGGATACGCTTCGCGGATGAAGTTCACATCCTTATTCAGCAAGTAGACATACTCGCCTGTGACAGGCGTAACAGAGGCTAACGAGAAATCCGCCAACCAATCCGTAGGCACGGTGAGGTACTTATTCGAAGGCGTCGTAGTACCGGTCACATTTTTACGCATGGCTAAAAACTGCACGGAGTTGTAAATCCGGCGCTCGGCCTGAGTAATAAACGTGTCGATCTGCTCGGTAGACGTGAGGCTTCCCGACCCCGCTGTAGTCGGGAAATCGTTTTCAGTATAAGCCTTGATTGTCTTAACGAGCGTGGCGTAATTCATGTTTAGTCGCCTTTGGGATTGTACATAGTACCTTTAGTAGCGATAGGCGTACCGCGAATTTTCTTGGTCTGCGTGTTCTTAGTCGTGTTGGGGTACCCACTACAGTTAGGGACCGGAACACTTTTGGGGTTTCTATATACTTGCATGATGCTCTCCTAACTTACCGTAACAGTACCAACTTCAGCGACGGCTACAAGGCTATTATACCCATCGAACAAATTCAAAGGGTCACTAAAACCCACAGGGTTCCACCCCCAGCTAATATCCCTACTCTGGGCATAGGTAGTGTCCGGACGAGGGTCGCGTAGAGCTTGGGGGTCGAACACCGGATACCGGCCAACCTGCCACTGCGGTTGGTCCTCTTCCCAGCAAGACTTACACACCAGCAAGTTAGTGAGAGCTAGGTTTACGGTAAGCTCACGAAGCTCCAACAGTTTGTACTGTTGGCCGCAGCGATCACACTCGGCTATCGCATGTTTTCCAGAAGCGAACGGGCTCGCCATACATCACCTATAGACCATACGAGGCACGATGCGGAGTGAGGCTTTCTCGCGATCCTCGTCGGACGCCATACCCCATTGCCGCTCATACTCGGCCTGCAGCATGTCCAGCCGTGACACCGCGTCAGGTATCTTCATAGCCAGATAATACGCCAGACCGGCCACCAGAGCCGGAAGGAAGCGGAAGGGGACATCCTGCGTCGCCGTACCATTACCTGCGTCCTGCAAGCGGCGGAGCCGCCAGTAGACCAGCGTGTACGTCCCCGTGCTGTCAGGGACAGGCCAGACGTGGACTTTTGGATAGACAATGCCCCCCGGCTCCGTAGCTCCCGATAGACGGTCCACCCAGACTTGCACCGGGCGACCCGTCGAAGCCTTGGTCGGAATAGAAGAGTACGTCGAGCTACTAATGCGAGATATGACGACATCCGTCTGTGCGGTACCAGTGCCAGTACGGACGACGTGATCCAACAAGTCTACCGTGTCTACGGGCAGGTTGTAAGAAGCCGTACCCGAGATAAGCGGGATAGACCCCTCCTCAACAGTCCAGAGGTTGATACCCCGGTTAGCCCACTCAATGGTTAGAAGATTAAGGCTTCTACGCGCAGTACGTAGGTCATACCCCGTACGCATCTCCGAACCACAGCGCTCATAAGCCTCCTCTACAAGGCTGCTTATATCGAGATTGAACGCCGTAGTGCCGGTCGTGGTCACGTTATTTGCCGAACCTCTTCATCAGGAAAGCCGGAAGCTTGCCCTTACCCTTGGCCGGGGCTGCTTTGCCCTTAGCCATCTTGGCGGGAACCTTACCGCCCTTAGCCATACGGCTAGGACGATCACCATAATCGTTACGCATACCAGCACCTCCACTAACCGTCTTGGACTTAGACACGCAGCCCATGCCGCGAGAAGCCATCATCTTAGCGCTTATTAAAAACAGGCTTCACGGGGCCTTTACCGACCGTGTCGCCTTTCATGACGACATACTCGGTCTTGGTCTTGCCCTTCTTAGCAATACCATCAGCCGAAGAGCAAAAAGGAATACTAGCCATCTTATTCTCCTAACACTTCCACGCCCGAAGGCTCTTGTTTATCCGACTATTCGGATCGTTCGCGGTCTTGGCGCTGGTATTTTTCTTCTTCATACCAGACATCCTAGCACAGAAACTAGTCTTACGTGAGCCACCTTCAGGCTGCGGAGCCTTGAGCCCCGGCTTCCCCGGATTAGCTGCGTTGTAGGAAGCACGCCCCTTGGCGTTCAAACCCCCCTTGGGGTTCTTGCCTTCCTTACGCGTCCAAGCAGGCGACTTAGCCATTAGCTGTCTCTAATCTCTTTCCGCATATCCTCTAGCTTGTCGTCAATCTTATCGAACCCAGCCTCGATGCGCGAAGTTATCTTGTCCAACACGTTTTGCGTTTCGAGCCGGGGCATGTAGTTCAGCGCCAACCCCTTCTGGGTCTCGGTTATTTCGTCAGACAGTTTGTCTATTTGGTCTAACTTGCCCTTCGCAAAAAAACCCAACAAACCAATCGCTCCTGTTGTTATGAGGTTCCACACCAAGTTGACGATGGGCATAGACGAACCGGGTGCATCATCCATTACATACCCTTACGCGACTTCAGAAAGAGCGGGCTTTAACATAGGATAAAAAACATCATTACCAAAGTCACCCATGTACTCACGCACGCCCATATGCCCAAGCTTAATGGTGGGATCAATCCACACACCAAACCCTTTTTCGCGGGCACGGTCGCAGAACAAAAAGTCTTCCCCCATGTATCCTTCTGGAGTGTTCTTAAAATCAAAAATAGATGAGATGTGCTTGCCGGTCTTGGCATCGTGGCACAGCCACTCGGGATGATCCTCTTTAAGTTTAACAAGCACTTCTCTGCGGATAAGCATAAATGCTGTAGCCACACGGTCGGCCCGCACCAGCCCCATGTTATCCATAATCACGTTACCGTCGTCGCTGGTATCCAACGTAGCGATATATACGCGATTATCGTCCCTAGTACGTGGTACACCGGCTACAACATCCCTACCCGAAACAGTAGCCCAAGACATAAGTCGAAGGACATCTTCGGATTGGAAATTGATGTCAGAGTCAATGAACATAAGGTCAGTACAGTCGGTCTCCAAGAAGTCTTGCACGATCAAATTACGTGCCCGAGACACAACGGAGCAACCGCATAGACTACCAACACTTATGTCAATACCGTGTTCTTTTGCCACCCCGGCAAAAGCCATAAGAGACAATGCCATCTTGAGAGAGACTTTGTGGTCGTAAGCGGGAAGACCAAAAAATATCTTACGCCCGACAAGACTATAGCTAGCTTGGTTTTGTGTCATACCCATATCACCCATAAAACAACGTGAACGTGGTCACGTTTGCAATGGTGGCATGCACGCCTGCTTCGAACAAGATACCCTCACCGGGCAGGGGGATATAGGTGGCCCCGATCACGGCGGGCGTGTCCATAGTCCAAAACACTGTGCCGCCAGCGCCCACGCTGTTCCGCAGGGCGACAGAGCCCGCAACTGCGGTACCCACGGCATACAGGCCCTTGACGCGGACGCGGCCAAGGTCAGCCGCCCCCACGCCTTTAACCTGCCCCGTAGCCGTCAGCGGGATGCTGGCTTTAACGTCAGTTTGCATAGTCATGTTATGTACTCCCTAAAAAGTACAAAACTTAAGATGCAGCAAAGGGGGTAACAACCGTAGAGGTAGCGGCGGTAGCCAGTACACCTTTGACAAGCCACTTTCCGGTGCTAGCCGCACCAGACATAGACACGGCTTGGATTGAGAACGCGCTCCCAGCGGTACCGCCTTTGGTCGAGTTATCAAGGTTGAGAGAAATGTCAGAGGCACCAGCGAGGAAGAACGCCTTGTCGGTAGCAAGCGTAGCCGCAGTTCGGGCCACCCAAACACCACCAATGAGCAAATTGCCGCCCGTAGTGATAATCTTCTGGGCTGTGGCGGACGTTTCGACCACAAAATTGTACACAACACCAAAATTGTTCAAAGAGTCCTGGCTATCGTCCACTGACGAATTAAGCGCGGGAAGAGTAATAGTCGTAGTCGCCACGTTTAGGCGGATAAGACGGCCAGCATGAAGCGTGGGGTTTAGGACCAAAGTAGAGGTGGTAACGTTAACGACCGCGCCGGGGCCAGTGATATAAACCCCGCCCAACGAGCGAATGGGACCGGACATAGTAGCTAAGCCCATCAGATCAGTTCCTTGTGTAGTAGCACATCCTCGTATCGTCTCTACTACGTCTGCTAGGTCAGTCGATACGAGTGGGATTACCTAGAAAATAGATAGGGAGGGGTTGCCCCCTCCCCCTAACTCACGCGCCGGAGGTACCGTAGATACCCAGCGGGTCAGACCAACCGAACGAATAACGCTCGCGAGCCTTGTAGCGCACGTTGCCAGTATCGAAGTCTCCGTCCATCGAAGTCTTCATCTCGGCACGTACGAAGTGCTTCAGGCCATCCGGAACATCGGTGGTCAGATACCAAGAGTCAGTGTCCGTCAGGAAGTGGTTGACGGTATAGCCCTCGGGGATCGCACCGTTGTTCTTGATCGCGTTGATGTCGTTATCCGTAGTGCCAACGCGGCCTTCGGTCTCCAACAGACGCGTAGCGATGAACATCGACGCGGGCGGGATAACCAGCTTACGAGGTTGAGCGGCGATCAGCAGCCCACGTTCATCGACCCAAGCCGCGATAGCGATAACAGCGGCTTCAAGCGAAGTCTCGTTAAGGTCGGCATCCGTCGCAGGACGGTTGGCGTTAGAACCGCCGGAGACAGTCGGGTGGTCAGTGGCACAAAGTACCTTGCCATCACCGCCGAGAACCGTAGCGAAAGCGCTGTTTAGCACAGCGGCACCCTTGGTCTGCTTGGTATAAGCCAGAGCGCGAGCAAGAGCCTTCGTATAACGGGTACTCAGTTCGCCGTAGAGGTTGTCTTCGACCGCCTCTTCAGTAAGCGAGAAGCCGAGAGCAATAGTCTCGTGGTTATAGCGAGCCGAGAACACTTCTTGAGCGTTATCGTAAGAAAGCGCGTTACCTTCGGCTTTAGTCGGGGCTGCGGCGAAACCAGAAAGCTTCGTCTCTTCCTCAAACGAACGTTCGGAGGTTTCGATGTCGAAGATTTCTTTGTGTTCCTCACCGTAACGAGCGTACTCAAGACCGAACAACGCGTTCAGCCCCGGCAGAAGCTCCTTAAGGAGTTGTGCGCGAGAAATAGCCATCTAACTAAACTCCTCTTATGCCGTGCCGAAGGGTTGATTATAGACGTGTCCGCCGACAAGCGACGCAACGCTGGGGGCATTCCACTTAACGAGAACTTCGGTAAAGGAACCCGAAGCATTCTCGCTACCAACCACCATGTCCACGATACGGAGCGGCCACGTAGCAGTAGTAGCAGTGGTCTGCCCTGCACTGACATACGAGTTACCAGTGGTAGTATTGAGCACGGTCTGGGTAAGAACTGCGTTCTGCCCGATAACCGCCCGCGTCACAGCGCCGATGGTCGAAGTAGTAGTGGACGTAATCGCCACCTTGAACAGAGTATCAGGGTCATCCGCGACATAAGCCGTGATGTCAGACGCTACAGTAGCGGCGGGGTAGTATTGGCGGAAGACCTTGCCAAACGTAGGGTCGGTGTAGGTGCACCCAAGAAAGACGCCAACAGGAGTAGCGGTAGATGTAGCAACATCGCGCTGGATCAGACCGGCGACGAGCTTAACCACATCGCCATAACCAATAGCGGTAGCCATACCAGTGCCAATACTCATCTGGCGAGTAGAACCGGCAAAAACCTGACCACCAATAAGGCCGACAGGAAGAAGTCCGTAAGGAGCGGTAGCGGCAGGCATCGTAATCTCCTATTAAGTGCCGTTGCCAAAGGAAGAAGACGACTTACGCTCGCGAAACAGCGGCATACGTGCGTCATTCTGACGAAGGAAGTTCGCTTCTACAGCCTCAGACTGGTCTGCAGTGCGCTTAGCGATGAACGCCTGACGTTGGCGAACCAGTTCATTAGGCAGTTTGCAGAGCAGAAGACCACCAACCTCAACGTTGTCCTTGAACCGGCTATCGCTATCTACAAGCATCGAGAACTCCGGATGCTCTTCAATTCGAACCGGTTCCCAGCCCTCACGGGTCTTGGCAGACACATTGCGGGGGTCTTTCTGGGTATAAGACGACACACGTATCCAACGATAAGTATACCCCGCCTGTTTGCTAGGTTCAGGCAGTGCGCCAGCGGGTGCCCAAGCCATCTCTCGGGCTTCGGTAGCGCGGGTCTCTTGTTCGCGGGCCATAGAGCGGCCAAGTTCACTTTGCATGTCGATCATCCTGCAGTCTTGATAAGCTCACGAGCATATTGCTCGGGGGTAACGCCTAAGCGTTTGATGAGAGCTTCTTGCGATTTCGTGAGCACGATCCTTCGTGAGGACGTACTGCGGGAGGCGGAGGCTACAACAGTAGCAGGCCGACCTTCTTGACGCCGGGGCGTCTTGGCCGCTGGCCCGAAGTACTCGGGGAAGCGACGGCGCATCGTGCTATCCACGTCACGCCAGTAATTGTCGGTACCTACAAACGAAGTACCGTGTTGCTTGACGAGCTTCTGGTGAAGCCCAAGCGCATTAGCGGTCATCTCCTCGTCGGTGCCGTACCATGTGTTGCGCTCTTGCCACGCAGCGGTCTTAGCATCGGGGCGGGGAATTTCCACCTGATCTTCAGTGCTTGCCACGGGTTCGTCATCCTGTAAAGGCTGACGATAATTTTTTACCTGTGCGAGACGATAATTCGCATCGGAAAGCTTTTCCTGCGCCGCCAACACCTTATCGGTATCACCAAGCTCATACGCCTCCTTGTACTCCGCACGTGCCGCAGCGGCCTCAAGTTCGACTGCAGACGTGATGCTGCTCTTGAGGGCGTTGTCCCCGCGAGACAGGCTATCCTTGAGGGCCTTGTTCTCCGCCAACAGGCGTTGAGTGTAGGTCGTACCCTCGGCGTTCTCCCGCAGGACACGCTCTTTTTCTCGCCGCTCGTCGTGCCAAACCTTCTTTAGTTGCTTGAGCTTCGTCTTGACCTTACCGGAATACTCGTCAAGCTCGTCGGCTTCCAACTCATCAACGATCTCTTTGGGAAGAGGCTCCCTGCCCCTATCCTCTTCCGGAGTATCGTCAATTACCTCGACTGTTGCTTCGTCGATATCCTCATAGGAGATTTCGAACTCGTCTTCGTTGTCGTCTTTTTCGCTAGCCATGTCATTAACCCCTTGTGATGTTTCTTGGATCGTCCACTACAGCCTCAACGCTATCGTCGTTGATGATGCGGAAATCTCGGCCATGAATTTTAACTTTGGTACCCGCATGTGGGCGGACAAGGACAAAATCGCCCTCCTTACACCACGGGCCGCTTGGGAACCGTTTGGTATCATTGTAGGCGTCTGGGCCTACCTTAAGAACAAACAGTACGGTAGTAAGAAGCTCTTCGTGGTGCATGGTGATATCGGCTTTGTGAACGCCTTTATCGGACACCTTCTCCACATCCGGCACAGCGCAAAGAAGCCTGTAACCGGACGGGTCCGGAAGCTGACTAGCCTTGGCTAGAACCGCCTCTGGCGTGACCTCATCGAGAACTCTTGGTCTCTTAATTTCTTTACCACTTAAATCCACCAATGCCATTTATTCACCCTCAACTTCGTAGCGCTGAATTTGATCTATAACCATCATCTTTGCCATGAGATAGCCACGAACAATCCCGCAAGCGTACTGGTAAGCGCCAAAATCTTTAGCGCTTCCAAGCCCCATATCATGCTCCATACGGGCAATCTCTTCGTCCAACTTCTTAATGATTATCTCTAGTGGGTTATTCATCTACGATAGTCTCCGCCTCTGGTTGATCTGTAGGTAGTTCTTCTGGTGTCTGCCCCAACGGGCTACCCCCGATACCACCGGGCATGCCCATCATAAGCTGGTGAAGTTGATCCTTGGCTTGCCTCCGCTCTTCGAAGCTCTGCTTGCCCTTGGTACCTTCATCGCCGTGGGTACGAGCGCTTTCTTCTCGGGCTACGTCGATACCCATCTTAAGGCCCGCACGGAGGTCTTCGGAGGAGATACGTTCTTTCTCTCCGGCGATCTTCGCACCTACCTGCAGACCGGCAATGCGCTCTTGAGCTTCCAGCTTCTCGACTTCCAAGTCATGCTTATCGCTGGCGAGAGCTATGTCCGCCGCAAACTTGCGCTCCTTGAGTTCTTGGTCCTTCTTCTTGATCTCAAGTTCGGCCTGCTGCATCTGCACTATGGGGTCTTGCATGGCCTGCTGGGCTTGGGCCTGCTGGGCTTTCCCTTGGTTTGTGGCGAGAACCTTGCCTGCGGCTGCGGCGGCGAGACGACTGATATCTGCTTCCGTCGTCCCGTCCATCTCGGCGTCTGGCTCGGGGTATGGCACACCAGCGGCCTCCTCGATCTGCTTGCGGTACTGGAACGCCACATGTTCTAGGATGTGGGCCTGCATCGCCGCCATCAGGGCCGGAGCCTGCGGGTTCTGCCCCATAAGCTTCTGGATTTCAGGGTCTTGCATCGCCGCCGTGTGCACGATCAGGTGGGCCTCGTGATCCTGCGCGATGAACGCCTTTACAGGCTTACTGTTAATCATGTCCATATTCTCGGACACAGGGTCTCTGGGCTTCTGGTCGTCCTCTGTGGGGATAAGTTTGCCCACATTCTTGATATCCATGACCTCCAACATCTGCCTGTGGAGATAAGGTAGGTCATAAATCTGTGGGGCCATCTGAGCCATTTGGATCACGGCCTGATACTGGACAACCTTCTGCGCCATAGTAGCCGCGTTAGGGTCGCTTACCGGAATAACCGTGACTAGGTCATAGTCAGACTTTTTGGCATGGGCGGTGCCCTCTTCCGGCTCGTAGGAGTATTCATCAGGGGTGTAATCCCTAATGATATCCCGTAGCAGCCTGAACTCCTGCCGCATCGCAAAGTGAATGCGCGCCTGCACGGCGGACATCACCTTAAGTGTTCTCTCCAAGATAGCCAGCGTGGTCCCGACCGGGGCCTGCGCCGACATGTCGCTTACCTGCAAGTCCGCAGCGCCCGCGAACCGGCGACCTTCTTCAACGATTTTTTCTAGGAGAACCAACAGCACTTGGCTTGGTTCTTTGTAGGGCAGGGGCATGATGTTATCGCGCATCGTACCCGACGCGACATCCACATCCCTGAACTCACCGGGGCCTATCGGGGTGTCGTCACCCTTGATCCGTAGCCCTTTGGTTTTATACCCGCCCGGTAGGTTAGAGAGGGTACCTGCATCAACAAGCTGGCGAATAATAGAAGTACCAGACTTGGCAAAAGCGCCGATAAGATGAATAAGGCCAAAAGCGTAAAACCCAAAGCCTGGAATATACGCGTAGTGGACAAAATGGTTACGCTTTTGCTGGGTCGGGTCATCGGGTTTCCAGTTCCGGCGAATAGCAAGAATAGTGCTACTGGCCTTGTCTATAGTTACCACATAAGGGACAGCAATACCGGCCTTGGCAGTCTCTTCGTCTACTTTATCATCTGCGGCATCATAAGAAGCCAAGTCCAGATCAATGTGTGCTTCTAGGAGCTTATGCCGGTCATCAGTTGTAGCGCTGAAGCCCATCTGCTCCGCAATTTTCTTCTCTACCTCATCGAACGTATCGGTGGGGTCAGGTAGGTCTACCTCCCTGTAGAACCCCGCCGCCTGCAGTTTCTTGACCTCGTTGGGTGTCTTCCGCATGACGTGGGTCACACGCCCCGCCGTCTCCAACGAAGACGCCCCGTATGGCACCACAACATCCTCTGCAGGGACGAACAGGGACACCTGTCGTTGCAGGGAGGGGTCGTAGTAGACCTTCTTGAATGCATTACCGGAGAGACCGAGGCCCCACAGCATCCGCTCATGCTCGGGACGATACTCAACCATGCGCTCGGTAAGCTGGTAGTTCATGTCATCTTGGACGCGCGTAGCCGCATCCTTCTTCTCGGGTGTCTCCCTGCCGATCATCTGGGTCTTGACGGGGCCAGCGGCGGGGAACGTAGCCGTCATGGTCTCGGCTTGGAACTTGACCAGCGCTTCGGAGAGGAGGGGGTGGTAGACCCCGCACGCGCCCTCCCACGGCTCCGTACGCTCCTCGATCTTCATACCAAGAAGCTCAAGACCATCTACGTACGTCTGTATCCAATCTTTACGAGCGTTAATGTCGTCCTCGACATCGGAAATGATTTCAGAGGCAATGGAAGCAAGAACATTCTTATCCATGTCCTCGGCTAGGTTCTTACTAAACTCTTTATCTTCTTCCTCTTCATCGGCGTCGAACTCATCATCCATCGCCTCCGCTTCTTCCCGGTCGTCCTCTAACTGTGACTCAAGGATTACCTCTAGCCCCGGCGCTTCGTCGGTTTCATCCTCAAACGACACATCTAGGTTGTCGTTGCCTAGCGGGGCAGGGCTGAGAGATTTCGAGAAGGCCATATTATCTTCCTATTGTTCTTCGGGGTCAAAAGTAGAAAGTCTGGTCAAAAACTTATCTATGGATGTCAGGCGCTCACGGTACTCCGCCAACCCTTCTTCCCCGTCCACACCATTACACCACATCTTGGTGACACCAGAATTAAGAGCCATAAACACCGCTATACACTGGCGGGACTTAAGCAGGTGGATGAACTCTTGGCGGATATATTCTTGGTCCACTCCTACGGCAGTAGTGGCGGTCTCCGCCTCCTCTAGCTCTTCCGGCTCTACGGTGGGGTCAACCAGCCGCCTACGCCACTCACCCCCGGCATCACTACAACGCACGCCGCAAGCTACGCACTCTGTGTCTCCGTCTAGGTGGAGAATGAACGACATAGACTTGCAAGTATTGCAGGTAAAGACAACATCACCTTCTACCTGTTTAGCTTCTTCTTTGAGTTCTTCTCTGGGTTCTCTTTTAGTAAACCCTACAACTTCACCCATTATGACACCCTTCTCGCTAATAATACTTCTTTGACCGCCCGCCGAAGTATTTTTCTTCCTCTGGCTCATCCAGATTAGTCCCAATATACCCACCCTTACGGAACCGCGCTATAGCCATAGAGGTAGAGTCCACGTAGTCATCATGCTCACCACTCGGGAACTCCGCTACCTCGTTGACAACCTCTTCCGCCCAATGTGTGTTGGGTACCCATATCCGCCCCGAAGCGAAAACATCGGAGACGGCGTTTAGGCGAGAAATCTTGTCATTGCCACGCGACGGTGTAAACTCCTGAACTGGTATACCCATCGCTCGTAGCTCATAAATAAGTGGTGCGCCAGACGCTTTCTTCTCGATAATCACGCTGTCAGGTTCCCACTCCCTGTAGTGTTCGATGGCTTTTTGTTTAAGCCTAGGGAACTCCATCCGCTCACGAAACGCGTTAAGCAGGATGATGTTGGCCTGAGTAGACCCGTCCCCGTCCCTGTCCTCGTGGTAGAACACCCCCCACGTCGTCGCGGCAGAATAGTCAGCCCGCTGGGTCTTCTCGAACGCAGTATCCCACGACTGCAGCACGAACTCGCACTTGGGGGGCCTGTTGGTCGGCCAGACCTTCCACCACTCCCGCTTGACGATGGCACTGGTCTCTGAGGTCGGCTGCTGCTGGTACTGCGCCATCCACTTCGAGTTAGGCAACTCGGCACGCAGGGCCTCAAGTTCCTTCATGGGCCAGAACTGCGGCCACAGGGGGTTCCCGCTCGGGAGGATGGCAGGGAATTCGATCACCTCCCACTCCTCACCGCTACGCTGGGCAGCGGCCTTGAGAACCTGCCCCACCAAGTCCCGCTTACTCCATCGTGTTGCCACGATGATGATGGCCCCGCCCGGTTGAAGCCGCTGACGAGGGCCGGAAGTATACCACTCGTACGTCTTATCGTAGATATCCGGGTTAGTTTCCGCCATAGCGGCTTCTTGTTCGGAGTTATGGGTAACTACATACCCTCTCCCCGCAAGAAACAATCCATCTGGCCCCTCTACAGTTATACACTGCACATCTCCGGTGCGCTCTGTCTTCTTTACTGTGATCGACCTATGCTGCTTGTCGTGGGTTGTCTTGGTGCGCATACGCTTACGCGGCATCAAGGCGCAGTCTTTTAACTTAAACGTAACCCGATGCATAATGCACGATCCGAAATTACCGTGCGTAACATACGACCTCTTCTGGCATTTTCTACCAAGCGAATGCAGAAGCTCCACAACCTGACCGACCAGCGCTTCGTCTTTATTATGGAACGCGCACTGCCCTTTCTCGGTCACGTTCCCATCTGTATCCATAAGCCCGCACAACAAATCCATACGTTGATGGAATGATGCGGTTAGGTATACCTCCGGTATGTGCTTGTTGTTGAGCAAGTCTGCGTGTATCAAATCCTCCCTAAGCTTCGAAACCCCAAACGAGAACTTATCGACTAGGTCTGTAGTCTCGTACCCACGCCGCATAAACTCGTTACGCATGAACACTGCATCGTCGGGATGGGCCGTCATACGCCCTTGTGAAGAAGTACCGTCGCCTAACCAAGCACCCAACACCCAAGGGTCCACAGGAAGTTCTGCAACATCGTATTGTACGGCAGAGTGGCGGGGTATCATAAAGGGGCTAGAACGTGGCTTTACGAGGTCTTCGGTTTTTAAGTTGTTGTATGGGTCGTTAATGCGTGTAGAAGTGCGTACATTCCAGAGATGCTTAGCATCCGCTAAAATAATCTCCCCATCGAAGGTCTTAACCTCGTATAGTTCTCGGTCTTTATACACCGGAGACTTGTGGGTAATTTTTACTGGCTCGCCATCTGGGTCAAAAACGTAATCCCCCACCTTAAGGTCTTCTATCCGAACAAACCCGTTCATCGTCGGTATAAGAGTATTAACCTCCAAGGCGTGTGGGTCGTCGATGATTAATAGGTCCGCGCCCTTACCGGTAACCGCACCGCCGACACCGATAGCGAAATAGTCCCCTTGTTTACTGGTGTTCCATCGTCCCGCCGCCTTGGAGTCCGCCTGCAGCACTAGGTTAGGGAAAACGTTGTGGTAGACCTCTGTGTCCACCAAATTTCGCACTTTACGGCCAAAACCTACCGCCAACTCGGCAGTGTGCGAGCACTGGATGACTTTCTTATTGGGAAACTGCCCCAAAAACCACGCAGGAAGCAGATAAGACGCAAATTCTGACTTTGTGTGGCGAGGCGGCATGTTGATGATTAGGCGTTTACACTTGCCTGCAACCACACGTTCGAAGGCGTCCGCCATTTTTATGTGGTGCCGCCCCTCAATGAAGCTCGGCCATACTTCTTTTACGAAATTTATGAATTTCTTCTGCGCCAACGTCTTCTTTTTTAGTTCGTGCAGGTGTTCTAGCTCCTGCAGAAGCCTTTCCTGCTCGGGAACCGAAAGCAGGGGCAGGATCGAGGGGATATCCGCCAACGACACGTCATCTATAGGAATAGACGTAAGTGTGGAGGGAGTGGAGGGAGTGGAGGGAGTGGAGGGAGTGGAGGGAGTGGATAAACTCAAAACTTAATCCTCGTCTTCCGCATCGTTTGCGTCGTTTGCGTCTACGGGGCCTTTGTTCCACTCTTCGAACACCGCGTCTTCTGTCTCTTTCTCGACCAGTTCCTTTTTAGGGGCAGTGTGTGCACCGAAAGCGCTAAACTCGTCGTCAAGGTCTATCCCAAGCGGCGTCACATCCACGACTGTTGCATTAAGCAGGCGTTTGACACGGTCGGTAATAGCGGTTTCCAACTCACTCGGGTCTTTGTACTTGATTGTGATCTCGGAACGCTCGGTAAACAGCCCAATATCGGAATGCTTACCTAGAAGCTCCAATGCCCTAAGTTCAAAACGGGTCTCCCCGCAGTTGGCAATCTCAAACAGCTTATTCGTAATCGCGTTACGGGCAGAGGCGGCGTCAATCGCAAGCTGTTGACCATAAATACGGAGAAAATCTGCAGCCGCAATCGCCACGACGGGGTTCCTTAGTGGGGTGGTCTTCGCACCCTGAACGACATCTTTAAGCAGGTTCTTGTATTTGTGCACGCTGTCGGCGTCCATCTCCATCGGTGCACCTAGGAGCTTTTGCAGTTCGGCGGTGTTACCGGCAACTGCCAGCCTTTCCAGATGCGAGGGAGCCTGCTCTTCTTCTATGTCGAAGGGGACGGGAAACTCGTCGGTCGGTTCAAGGATCAGCTTTTCCACAGGCACCCCGGTGTCGTTTATTTTTTCTCCCTACACTATTTTTGGGTTTTTGAAAAAATAAAAAATATACCCCCCATCCCTAAGAAAAACAAATGATGACGGGGGGTGTTTCAAAAAATAAAAAATATACCCCCCACCCCCAAAGAAAATAAATAATAAAAAGAACAAAGTCCAATATATTTGTATCCTACGAGAAATAAAGAACAACGTAATAAAGAACAAAGTCCAATATATTTGTATCCTACGAGTGTTTCAGTATGTAGTAGGGGGCGAAGAGATTTCCCTATTAGCGGTGGGTGGGGGTATAGTGGGTCGCGCCACCTAACAGAGGTTAGCTCGCCATAGGCCCCCCTATCCCCTTGAAAACGTTAAGATATTTAGCCCCTTGCGGGTAATCGAGTAAGGCATAGAAAGAAAGGGCGACGGGAGAAACCCCGTCGCCCGATAACCCATCGGGACAGGCATTGAACGCCAACGGGTGCGCTTAGAAATAGGTCGCTAGATGCAATCTGTATGGCAAGTTATGGTAAGCCCTGACTAATCCCATACAGGACATGCGAGAGGAGACTAGCTAGGCGTTAACACAAGAGAAGCGCCCGCAATGTGCGGACGCATAGGATAAGGAATAAACCTAATGACAAAGAAACAAGTGATCGCGCCAGTCGAATTGACGCGCGGTCAAAAGGGCGCTGTGACGCGTCGCGCCAATGCCGCAAAGCGCGCGGCGGAAACGATGGCCACGGTTCCCGCGCCGGATAAGGCCAAGGCGAAACGGGA
>Ga0209284_10003157_pt1 | contig 20893 bp, 15 predicted proteins | sample FRY03_FD_187211 | JGI IMG/M metagenome (GOLD analysis project Ga0209284, IMG submission 187211) | Freshwater microbial communities from Lake Fryxell liftoff mats and glacier meltwater in Antarctica - FRY-03 (SPAdes) (version 2) | ecosystem: Environmental > Aquatic > Freshwater > Ice > Glacier... | reverse complement strand
ACAAAAAACTGGAGACAGTGCAGGCGCAATGCGTGCAGATGGCTGCGGCCCTGCGCCACCGGGCCGGGGAGTTGGCTCTGCCCGGCGAATCCTTCGATATTATCGGCCCTGTCCCCGCCTTCTTCGCTCGCCACCGCAGCTTCTACCGCTGGCAGATTCTCCTGCGCGCCCCAGACCCGGCCCGCCTGTTGCGCGGCCTGGACATCCCCTTCGGCTGGCGGGTGGATGTGGATCCGATGACGGTGCTTTGAATACAGAATGCGGAAGTGGGAATGCGGAATTTCGTAGGTCACGCATCCTGCGTGACAATTGGTAGGGTCCTCGTTAATAGCGTGCGTATGGGTTCGCAGGAAAGGAACAGGCTATGCCGCCCCAAAAACAGAGATTGCCTATGCGTTGGTTGTCTATTCTGTCGGATGTGGCCGTGGCAGCAAATGAATACCCAAGACGATCGCCAGAGAATCCAATCCTATAAAGATTTCAATCATTCGCGGAGGATTATGTCATGCGGTTCAAATCAGAAAATACCAGATCGAACAAATCGGTAATCGATGTCGTCGTTATGTGTTTTCTCGTCACGATTGTGTTGGTCACAGGATTGGCGCTATGGGGGCAAAATCGAACCTATGCGAATACACAGCCTGAAGCTGTATCTCGTACTCAGGTTCCTTTGCCACCGCTGCCAGGAGAGGCGAATCTGCTCTTTTCGTCGGCAGAGAGCGCCGATTTGTTTGCGCCAGCGATTGAGAAATCATGGAAGGCAGAACAGGCTTCCCAAGCGATTCGTCCTGCCCAAGAGGATAAACTGATTGGGCTTGGGAACGAGAGTGTCTCTGAAGCGCCCGAATCAGAGGGAGGCCACGATAACATCAGAGCCTTCGGACAATCTTTTTTGTCACCGGATCGGCGTTATGTCGCCTTGAATGCTCATATGGGACCGATGACAGTCGTGTGGACTATCGATCTCAAAGATCGGTCCAACCCTTCAATGGTTCGATTGACGGGGGAGGGGTTTGGGCGTTTCTTGGGATGGCATCCTGATAGCCGTCATGCGTTGTATCTTGCCTATGATCTGATGGTGAGCGATCCGGGTCTCTGGCTGGTTGATGTCGCGGATGGAAGCCATCGGCGGATTGACGTTCCCAATCTCCTCACACCACAAAATCTTACGGCTGCGGCAATGTCACCCGATGGCACAACAATCGTCTACGCCACAACGCAGGGCATGGGTACAGGCAGCGAGATATGGAAAATTGAAAACGAGAAAGAGCATCAACGCATCTGGGGCGATGACTTGACGGTGATAGGGCATATGAGCTATTCGCCTGACGGCCAGTCGATTGCATTTGCAAATTTGCTGGATTCCCCTGTCCCCTTTGCAAACGCTGGTCTGTGGAAGATGGACACGCGCACAGACGAAGCAACCTTCCTGACCACAATGGACGGCGGGCATGGACAATTGCCGCTTTGGAGCCCCGACAGTACAGAACTCTATTTTATCAAACGCGACAATGCGAACGACACAAAGGCCGATTATGAATCAGTCGCGTTGGTAAGGCGATTCCAAGAAAATAAGTATCCAGAAGTCCCCGGCACTTCACGAACTTCGCTGCCTGAATTACAGAATACAGACTCGCTTGGACAGAAAGTGCCGGGGACTTTTGCCGTATACTTTATTATTTGAATTAGCCTAAGCAGCGTGGGGGCCGTTCGTGTCGCAGATAAGCAGGAAAGGACGTTGGTAGCGGCTGATGGCGCGCGTCAATTGGATATCTCGTTGACATCTAATGGAGATTTGGTCTTTGCCTCCAACCGTGGCGGAGTCTTGGAGATTTGGGCCAGCAGCACAAAAGGCGACATACGTCAGGTGACTGGGGATGGAAGTTCGAAACGCTATCCACTGTTTGTTGCAATAAACGACTGACTATAAACACATCATAGGAGGATGGCTATGTTAACCAAAATCAGGTTGATCAATCTCGTTTTGGCAGTTGTGGCGCTTTTCCAAATAGCGCTCCTTTTCGATTCACCGTCGGTCAAGGCCCAGACTACAGCATTCCTAAAACGACCATACTATGGACCGTACGTTGCTTGGAACGCGGTTTTTGATCATCATTGTCCAGATTATGCGGATGGACTCCTTGATCCCAGCGGGACCTGTAGCGAAGCCCAAAACAATCTGTACCTTTATACCTATCCAAATCCTGACCAATATCTCAATGGGTTGGGACGCATATTAAACTATCGAGGGGAAAATGCGCTCTCCTACCTTAACGACAATAATCCCTCCCATTTGTCGTATTCCGGGCACAGCGGATATGATTTTGCTCTTGCCTATAAACCTGTGGTGGCTTCGGCGCCTGGCCAGATTACAGCTTCTCAATGGTGGGATACCAACCATGAAATAGGTTACGGGCTATATGTACTCGTGCAACATACGCCCAATTACTCACTCCACCGAACGCTGTACGGCCATCTGAGCATGGTACGCTATGGACAGGGGCAACAGGTGGGATATTGGCAGATCGGCACAAGTGGTAATACGGGTAATAGTTATGGAGCACATCTTCACTTTGAGTTACAGCGTTGGTCTGGCACCTGGAAGTCGAAAGATATGTATGGGTGGTCGGGCAGTGGCACTGACCCCTGGCAGAGTTGGAGTGGTATCACCAGTGAGTGGCTCTGGCTGGACGATCGTGAACAGACACCGCCTACCTATAGTGGCGATTACTTGCTCGATAATGATGACCTCTCCTGGCCCAATAACTTTGTGCTTGGCTGCAATGCAGGTGGTAACTGCCCCTATTGGTCGTTCATCGGCTATGCGGGGTATAACGGCGATCTGCGCTACACGCTGCCCAACGGTACAACCCCAGATTACTGGACAAAATGGATTGCGCCCAATCTCCCCAGCACAGGGCAGTATGAGGTGGAGGTCTATGTCCCCAATTGGGATACAGGCAACCGCTCCCATGCCGTGCGCTACGAAATTGTCCATCAAAACGGCACTCAGGTGGTCGTGGTCGATCAGCACGATGTCAACTATGGAACTTGGATCAGCCTGGGACGTTATAATTTCAACGCTGGCTCCACACACTACGTGCGCGTGACCGACGCCGCCTATGTGGGGGATTATATAGACCCAATCAGTACGAGCAAGAAGATTCTGGTCGATGCGATTCGCTGGCGCAAGACCCATTAGACTAGACGTAGTGCTGGGGGATGCGTTCAATGGGGATGCATCCCCCAGACGAGAATACAAGGACGGTGAATATGCAGCACGTAAAATTATGGAAAATACATCTTCTCGTATGTTGTTTTATCGTTGGAGTTGTGGTTGCCGCTTGCACACAGACGTCTGCTGTATTGCTCCCACCCTCTCTGCCTGCACAGATCACAACAGCTACACCTGTTGGGGAAGCACCAGCGTCTGAAACTGTTCAACCTGCGAACATCACTGAGGAGTCGCCCCTGCCTTTGCCCAACTCAGCCCCGAATGTGGCAGCGTATCAAGTCCTTACACGCCCAAATGATGTATCCTTCCAATTCCCTGGGGATTGGCAATTGGATGATTTAGGATGGGGACCGAGAGGCGATGGAAACAAAACTCTTCTAGAGAAGCATTATTTCCTACGACCATCTGGGAGAGACATCTTTGAAAACGGAATAAGTGTGCTAATGACGCAAGACACCATTCTAGCATCGCAAGAACCCATTCTATTTTATCGCGCGGGGGATGTTATCGATCCTGATGCTTTTTTTGGACCGATTCTGGTGGTCTGGGACAAAGATGTTGTCATCAATGGAAATGAATGGCACCTGTATATTCAAGGACAAGTATATGATATACGGCACGATGGTTTAGAGTATCTTAGGGAGAAAGGAGCCATTACAGCCGGCTCGATTGTAGCTCTTCACTATGTGGAGGAAAGAGAATTTTATATTCGGTTTTCCCAAGAGCTTAACCGGGAGATGTTGATTGCCCTGGATGCCCAAGGGGGCGATGTGGTTTTGTCCGACTATTTGCAGACGTTCAATGATATCCTTGCCAGCGTCACAATCTCTCCGTGACCTGGAGAGATATCCAGTAAGAAAAAGGTGATTATACTGTCCACGGTCATAAACTGACATTTCTACCAGAGTAATCAATGCTACCGTATGCCCGTGATGAGTATAGAATGCGCTGGGTGCGCCATTGCATGACAGCTATTGCCTTATTCAGCGTACCGCCATAAGAGAGGTGAGACCATTGAAAACAAGGCTTCTCGTCTGCTGTTTTATCGTTGGGGTTGGGGTTGCTGCCTGCGTACAGACACCTGCTGTGTTACCCCCGCCCTCTCCGCCTGCACAGACCGCAACAACTACACCTGTTGAGGAAACGCCTGCGTCTGAAGCTGTTCAACCCGCGCACATCGCCGAGGAGTCACCCCTTCCCTCGCCTACCCAAACCCCAAGCATAATAGAAAAGCAAGTCTTTACACGCACAAATGGTGTATCCTTTCAATTCCCTGGGGATTGGCAATTGGATGATTTAGGATGGGGACCGAGAGGCGATGGAAAGGAAAGTTTCATAGAGAATCCTTATTCCCTACGGCCATCTGGGAGAGACATCTTTGAAAACGGAATAAGTATGCTAATGACGCAAGACACCACTCTACCATCGCAAGAACCCATTCTATTTTATCGCGCAGGGGATATTATCGATCCCGAAGCTTTTTTTGGACCGATTCTGGTGGTCTGGGACAAAGATGTTGTCATCAATGGAAATAAATGGCATCTGTACATTCAAGGCCAAGTATACGATAGAAGGCACGATGGTTTAGAGTATCTGAGGGAGAAAGGAGCCATTACAGCCGGCTCGATTGTAGCCCTTCACTATGTGGAGGAAAGAGAATTTTATATTCGGTTTTCCCAAGAGCTTAACCGGGAGATGTTGATTGCCCTGGATGCCCAAGGGGGCGATGTGGTTTTGTCCGACTATTTGCAGACGTTCAATGATATCCTTGCCAGCGTCACAATCTCTCCGTGACCTGGAGAGATATCCAGTAAGAAAAAGGTGATTATACTGTCCACGGTCATAAACTGACATTTCTACCAGAGTAATCAATGCTACCGTATGCCCGTGATGAGTATAGAATGCGCTGGGTGCGCCATTGCATGACAGCTATTGCCTTATTCAGCGTACCGCCATAAGAGAGGTGAGACCATTGAAAACAAGGCTTCTCGTCTGCTGTTTTATCGTTGGGGTTGGGGTTGCTGCCTGCGTACAGACACCTGCTGTGTTACCCCCGCCCTCTCCGCCTGCACAGACCGCAACAACTACACCTGTTGAGGAAACGCCTGCGTCTGAAGCTGTTCAACCCGCGCACATCGCCGAGGAGTCACCCCTTCCCTCGCCTACCCAAACCCCAAGCATAATAGAAAAGCAAGTCTTTACACGCACAAATGGTGTATCCTTTCAATTCCCTGGGGATTGGCAATTGGATGATTTAGGATGGGGACCGAGAGGCGATGGAAAGGAAAGTTTCATAGAGAATCCTTATTCCCTACGGCCATCTGGGAGAGACATCTTTGAAAACGGAATAAGTATGCTAATGACGCAAGACACCACTCTACCATCGCAAGAACCCATTCTATTTTATCGCGCAGGGGATATTATCGATCCCGAAGCTTTTTTTGGACCGATTCTGGTGGTCTGGGACAAAGATGTTGTCATCAATGGAAATAAATGGCATCTGTACATTCAAGGCCAAGTATACGATAGAAGGCACGATGGTTTAGAGTATCTGAGGGAGAAAGGAGCCATTACAGCCGGCTCGATTGTAGCCCTTCACTATGTGGAGGAAAGAGAATTTTATATTCGGTTTTCCCAAGAGCTTAACCGGGAGATGTTGATTGCCCTGGATGCCCAGGGCGGTGATGTGGTTTTGTCCGACTATTTGCAGACGTTCAACGAGATTCTGGCCTCTGTTACCATCTCTCCGTGATGGTGGTGGTTGATGCCAACAGCAAGCGTGCAGGGAGAATGGCTATGCAAACAAACAGATCGTTGAAAATCAGCCTGCTCGTCTATTTCGTCGCTGGCGTTATGCTCGCAGCCTGCGTACAGACACCTGCCGTATCACCTCCCCTTTCTCCATCTGGGCAGACAGGAACCACAGCAAGTATTGATAATGTACCTGCGCTTGAAACCGCTCAACCTACAAACATCGCCGAGGAGTCACCCCTTCCCTCGCCTACCCAAACCCCAAGCATAATAGAAAAGCAAGTCTTTACACGCACAAATGGTGTATCCTTTCAATTCCCTGGGGATTGGCAATTGATTGACTCACGGATAGGGCCACAAGGTACTGAAACTGAAGGCGACCTAGAATATTCCCTTATCTTGCTTCCACCCGGTGTGTCTGCTTTCGCCGATGGAATACATATTATAGTTAGATCATTACCTCAAGAGGAGGCACCTACTCTATTTTATCGCGCGGGTGATGTTATCGCTCCTGAATATTTTCTTGGACCAATTCTGGTGGTTTGGGACAAAGATGTTGTCATCAACGGAAATGAATGGCATATGTATATCCAGGGACGTATACCCGGAAGAACGTGGGATCGGTTAGAATATCTGGAAGCCAAAGGAGCAATTACGGTTGGGTCAATAACTGCCATTCATTATGTGGAGCAAGAAGAATTTTATGTTTCAGTTTCTCAAGAACTCGATCAGGAGATGTTGATTGCCCTGGATGCCCAGGGCGGCGATGTGGTTTTGTCCGAGTATTTGCAGACGTTCAACGAGATTCTGGCCTCTGTTACCATCTCTCCGTGATGGTGGTGGTTGATGCCAACAGCAAGCGTGCAGGGAGAATGGCTATGCAAACAAACAGATCGTTGAAAATTAGCCTGCTCGTCTATTTCGTCGCTGGCGTTATGCTCGCAGCCTGCGTACAGACACCTGCCGTATCACCTCCCCTCTCTCCATCTGGGCAGGCAGCAACCACAGCAAGTATTGATAATGTACCTGCGCTTGAAACCGCTCAACCCGCGCACATCGCCGAGGAACCCGCCCTTCCCTCGCCTATCCAAACGCCAAGTGTAACGGAGTGGCAAGTCTTTACACATATAAGTGGTGTGTCATTTCAATTCCCCGGAGATTGGCAATTGATCGATCTCTGGGACGATGGAACCGGAGGTAAAATAAAGTCTGTTTATAGTGTTCAACCGCCACCTGACGGGTATATCAATCACATAGGTATTATTATTGAATCATTACCCCGAGAACAGGCACCTACTCTATTTTATCGCGCGGGTGATGTTATCGCTCCTGAATATTTTCTTGGACCAATTCTGGTGGTTTGGGACAAAGATGTTGTCATCAACGGAAATGAATGGCATTTGCATATGCAAGGCCAAGTATACGATAGAAGGCACGATGGGTTAGAGTATCTCAGGGAAAAGGGAGCAATTACGGCTGGCTCGATTGTAGCCCTTCACTATGTCGAGGAAAGAGAATTTTATATTTCAGTTTCCCAAGAGCTTAACCGGGAGATGTTGATTGCTCTGGATGCCCAGGACGGGGATGTGGTTCTATCCGACTATTTGCAGACGTTCAACGAGATTCTGGCCTCTGTTACCATCTCTCCGTGACCGGGAAAGATATCCTGGCATCTTTTACATACGCCCCGTGATGTATGGAGAGCAACCAGAATGCTTCCGTGTGCCCGCTATTCAACAATCGAACAGACCAGACGATTTACCCCGTCCGGTCTGTTTCCTCTTTGTATCCTCCTTTCAGCACAACTTCTTCCTGGCCCGGACTGTTGGTATACTTCTACCCATTCTACCGTAGCGAGGAAGCATAACAATGACAAAACAACCACCCGCCGAACGGGACAGCCGCCGCTGGCTGACACTCAAAGACGCCAGCGACGTGCTGGGCATCCATTACACAACCCTGCGCACGTGGGCCGACAACGGGGACATTCCGGTTTTCCGCACGCCCGGCGGTCATCGGCGTTTTCAGTTGGGCGATCTGCGCCGCTTTCTGGAAAGCCGGGTCAGCCAGAGCCAGCTTGTCAATGTGGATGGGCTGATGGCCCTCGCCCTCAGCCACGTCCGCCAGGAGATCAGCAAATTGCCTGCCAGCGAAGGCGGCTGGCGTACGGAGATCAGCCCGGAGAGCGCGGAGACCAACCGGGAGCGGGGACGGCGGCTCTTTGCCCTGGCCCTGAACTATCTCATCCGTCCAGAGCAGCGGGAACATCTGCTGGAAGAGGGCCGGGTGATTGGCCGGGAATACGGCGTGGAGGCCGCACAGAGTCAGCTTTCCCTGGCCGAGACCGGACGGGCTGTCCAGTTCTTTCGCCGCCAGTTGCTCGAAGTGGTGCGCCGGGATGAAACCCTCGACGCGGAAGATGTGCATATCCGCCAGTTGATCGCTCAATATCTGGACGAAGTGCTGTATGCAGTGCTGGACGGCTACGAAAAGGCGTTGCTGGCAGGTGGAAAGTAGAAAATTGCAAAAAACAAGCACACAGATTTGCACAGATGCGACGGGTTCTCACGGCGTTGGCCTGAGTCTGTCGAAGGATAAAAATCTGCAAAAACCTGTAGTTTCTGCGAAATCTGCGTACCGCTTTTCCTCTTCTGTGGTACAATTCTTCACAATCATACAATCCTAATCCGTCTCTCCAACTCAAAGGGAATCCCATGCCCCAGTCCATTCCTTTTCACGACATCGCCCGCCTGCCCATGCCCGGCGATAACGTCGCCATTGCCACCCGCAAGCTGCCAGCGGGCACAGTCATTGAATACAACAGCCGGCAGCTCACCCTCGATTATACCGTTCTGGAAGGCCACCGCTTCGCCATCGCGCCCATCGCCGTGGGTGAGTACGTCCTCTCCTGGGAACTGCCCTTCGGCATCGCCATCACGCCTATCGCGCCGGGGCAATACGTCCACAACGCGGAGATGCTGGAAGCGCTGGGCGGGCGTTCCATCAGTTTCGACCTGCCCCCCGCGCCCAATTTCAAAGATTTTGTCCCGCCCTACATTTTGGACGAAGCCAATTTTCAGCCCGCCGAAGGATTGCCCGTCTACGCCCACGAACGGGCTTTTTGGGGCTATCCCCGTGCTGGTGGCCGGGGCGTGGGAACCCGCAACACAATCATTCTGCTCGGCACATCCTCGCGCACAGGCGGCTTTGTCAAACAGTTGGAGACGCGGCTGGCCGGTGTGGCCGACGCCTGGCCCAATATCGACGGCATTGTGGCCGTGGCCCACACGGAAGGCGGCCACGACGATCCCCACAACACAGAATTTGTCCTGCGCACACTGGCCGGTTTCGCCGTCCATCCCAATGTGGGCGCGGTCCTCTGCGTGGACTACGGCGTGGAGCCGGTGACGAATGCGCTCTTACAGGCGTATTTGGCCGACAACGACTACCCGCTGGACGCCGTCCCCCACGAATTTCTCACCCTCACCGACGGCTTCCAGACCAGCCTGGAGCGGGCCGAGGGCATCGTGCGCGGCTGGCTGGAAGAGGTCAACGCCACCGCCCGCGGCCTGACGCCCCTCTCCGAACTCAAGCTGGCCTTGCAATGTGGCGGATCAGACGCCTTCTCCGGCGTTTCTGGCAATCCGCTGGCCGGTTGGGTGGCGCGGGAATTGGTGCGCTACGGCGGCGCGGCCAATCTGGCCGAAACCGATGAACTGATCGGCGCGGAATCGTATGTGTTGCAAAAGACGAAAGATGTGAAGACGGCCCGCCACTTCCTGCAACTGATCGCCCGCTTTCAGGAGCGGGTGGGCTGGCACGGCCACACTGCCGAGGGCAACCCATCCGGCGGCAACAAATTCCGCGGGCTGTACAATATCGTCCTCAAATCTATCGGCGCGGCCCGCAAGAAGGACCCGCTGACCCGGCTGGACGGGGTGCTGGAATACGGCGAGCGCATCCGCGAAGGCGGCTACTATTTTATGGACAGCCCCGGCAACGATCTGGAAAGCATCGCCGGGCAGGTCGCCAGCGGCTGTACTATAATTTATTTCGTCACCGGCAACGGCTCGATTACGAACTTTCCTTTCGTGCCGACGGTCAAAATCGTCACCACCACCCGCCGCTTCGAACTGCTCAGCCGGGATATGGACGTGAACGCGGGCCGCTATCTGGACGGCCTGCCAATGGACGAACTGGGCGCAGAGACCCTCGACCTGACCGTGCGCGTGGCCTCCGGCGAGCGCACCGTCGGCGAAAAGGCGGGCCACTCCCAAGTCCAGCTTTGGCGGGACTGGCGGCAGACCGAACCCGGCCACGTGGAAGAAATCAGCCGAATGCCGAAACCAAAGGGCCGCGCCCTGCCGCTCACCCGCTCACCCAATTTCCCAATCACCCTTTCCTACCCCGCCTTCCCCAAAGCCATCGGCTCGGCATCCGGCCTCGCCAGCGGCCTTTCCTCCGGCCTTTCCTCCGACCGCATCGCCCTCATCCTCCCCACCAGCCTCTGCTCCGGGCAGATCGCCAAAATGGCCGCGGCCCAGTTCAACGGGCAGGGATTGGGCAAAAGCGCGGGTATCTCCCGCTTTGTGGCTCTGGCCCACACCGAAGGCTGCGGCTCGTCTGGCGGCGGCACGGGCGACCCGTATGTGCGCTCGATCCTCGGCTACCTGCGCCACCCTATGGCGGCCCACGTCCTGCTGCTGGAACACGGCTGCGAGAAGACCCACAACGACTACTTCCGCCACGAACTGGAGCGCTCCGGGCTGGATACATCCCGCCTGGGCTGGGCCAGCATTCAGTCGGACGGGGGCATCGACGCGGTGCTGGAAAAGATGGAAAAATGGTTTGCCGGGCAGATTGCCGACAGCGCGCCGGTTGCGCCGGTCAACGCCGGTGTGGAAAATGTGCGGCTGGCCCTGCTCAACAGCGGCGAACTCTCGGAGGTGGCCGCTGTCCAGTTGGCCCGCTTGGCCGCGGGGATTGTGGCGGGTGGCGGAGCGGTCGTCGTTCCGGAGAATGCGGGGCTGCTCTCTTCGCCCGCTTTCCTGGCCGGGACAGTCGGTGCGGGTCCCCATCTGCCCACCCTCGCCTACGGTCAATCCCTGGCCGATGCAGTCGATCAGACGGGTTTTCACGTGATGGAAGCGCCCACCTCCCACTGGGCCGAGACCCTCACCGGTCTGGGCGGAACGGGCGTGGAAGTGGTGCTGGCCTATGTGGGCGGCCACCCGGTGGAGGGCCACCCGCTGCTCCCCGTTCTGCAAGTGACGGGTGAAGAGTCCGTCGAGCAGCGCTACGCCGCGGATATGGACGCCGTTCTGGGCGACGATCCCGCAGGCTGGGCGCAGGAGATGGCCGATCTGCTGGCGGCGACGCTGGGCAGAACCCACCAGCCCCAGGCCAGTCGGGTGGGGAATATCGATTTTCAGTTCACACGGGGGCTGCTGGGGGTGTCGATGTAACGGGGGATTTGTGCTATAGTGGGGAAAAAGTTTTGCGAATGGTGGACAAGGAGGGCGCTATGCAATTGCATGAACTGGTCATCGAAATGAAGTTGCTAGAGCGAAGGCTCACTCTCTATGAGGAGAAGTATGGGGTTCTGAGTGCGGATTTCTACGCGGCGTTGATGGACGGAAAGCTTGTACATTTTGATGACTTCGACGAAACGCGCATTGATTTCAGCCGCTGGAAGGGTATCTATGAAACCTGACAGCGGCGCAAAAGCAATTATGACGGCCAGTTAATGGATCAGGACATCATGGCTTCCTTCCGTTTTCAACCGGCCTACTGATGGACAACCCCAATCCGTTGCTGTCGCTTGATGCGTACAGTCGGCTCGTTGCCCATGTGCTGGACCGACCAACGGTGGTGAGATCGACGCTCTCGGTTTGGTCGGTCAGCCCGTATACGGGTATTGCCGAAACTTGCCGCCATTTCTAACCCTTTCGAAGTCTCGTTTTTGTACTAGGTTTTTGGCCTTTTTGCAGTAGATTCAATTCATGCATCTCGTTCAAACAGGAGACAAACCCATGAGTACTTTGAAAACGCTGTTGACAGTCGCAAACATCGGCATCAGCGCGGCAAATTACGGCAGATTACAGGAATTACAGGAAGAGCAAGGCCAGGCGCAATCTGTGGCAATGCTTGTTCAATTAGCCAAGGATATGTTGTTCAACTTCAAGCAAGCGGCAGATGATGCGATTGCCAACGGATCAGTCAATCCAAAACTGTCGACAGCTAGACTACAAATGCTCAACCTCGGATTGAGTGAAATGGGAATCACACCGCAGGTGTTCCCAGACCTGGCTGACAAGGAGTATGCTGCGATAACACAGAAATACATCACCACGAATTATGAGCAATTAATGGCCCAACTGCCTGCCGAGGAAAAGCGAGAAGTGCAGACGGCAATTCAAGCGGTTCAGCAATATCAAGATGCCGAGTATTATTTGACTCACTACGATTCTGTAGAAGACTATCAGCAAGCAAAGCCTGTGTATGAACAATTGTCGAGTAGAAACGGATGTTTGATGACAATTGGTATCATTCTATTGTTCTATCCAGGCATGGTGGTACCATCACTCCTGTTGGCTCTAATAGGTGGATCCATCAGCAACGAACCTAATGGGAGTCTGGCCATTCTTGGTGGTATCGTTGGCTTCTTCATTTGGTTATGGTTTGTGATATTGGTTTTTCGTTGGAAACGCGGGAAGGAATACAAGAAAGCCAAGAAAATTATCGATGCTTTTGAATCCACTGAAGTAAGTATTGACAAATTTGAAGTGGCAAAGAGGCGGCTTGGTGTCCACGACAAGACAAAAGTGGAAGAATTGCATAAAGTGGCGCAGATAAAGATCGAGAATTTTTTTGGTACAAAAACCGCCGCCAGTCTACTTCCATGATAGGCTTTTGCATACGCAGAGGTCTTTCATGAATCGCATCTGGTGAATTTTACGTATCTGCGGATTGATACTCGCTGGGTGGAACAGTTCGCTCTGACGGCGGCAAAGTTACCGGCGCTCTCATAGAACCAAGAATTGTCCGATATGCGTACTCTTGCTTGTCTGATTTCGGCTGCGCTCCTCATGAGTTGCGTACCCGCGCCATCTACATTTGTACTGCCGACCCTTGCGCCTCAACCACCGCCCTCCACACCCGTCCCCGGCCTGGATGCGCCCATTGCCGACGGTCTGCGCTTTCTCAAAGGCCAATACAACCCCGCCTACGGTCTCCTGCAAGAATCGCCGAACATCGGCAAACACCGCTACTATCTGACCAATGACAACGCGCTGGCCGCGTATGTCTTTGAGCAATTCGGCGAAGATGAGATGGCAAGTATTTTGCGCGCCAGTCTGGACCGCTACGGCTATGACAGCAACGGCTTCGTAGAAGTGGCTTGGGGCGAAGTGATCGTCTGGCCGCCGCTGCATCACAAGGACGTTGTGGTAGAGAAAAAGGGTACAGGCGAATGTGATTTTCTGAATTCCGAAGAGTCTGGTCCGTTGGCCGACTGCGTGCTGCAGGAGACCCACACCCCGGATTTGGGCTTCTTCTACGACTGGTCCAGCTTCTCCAATCTGCACTGTATGGGCGCGGTCAACGAGTACAACAAAGGCAATTTGCCCGTTGCCCGCTGGCTCTACGAAACCGAACTCTCCACCTTCGACGGCGTTGGCTGGGCGGATGAAGCCTGGCGACAACGCGACGGCGTCTACGAAACGATTGGGCCTGTCTGGTGTCTTTACGCTGGCGCGCTGCTGGGCGAACCAGTGAACGAAGTCCTGCTATCGATACTCCTTGCCCAGCAGAATGTAGAGACAGGCGGCTTCCACACCCATTACCGCCGAGACGCGTTCCAACTGACCGATCCAAACGTCGAGACCACCAGTCTGGCCCTGCTTGCCCTGTACACATTACAACACCCAAAATCGATTCGCTAAGGCTATTCCAAATAAATAATTATCCACAGATGGCACAGATTTTCACAGATAGTACAGAGAAAATCTGTGTTCATCTGAGAAATCTGTGGATAGATTAAAGTTTTGAAACGCCTAACCCCGCGACCCCGTTATCCGAGTACCTCAGAATCCCGCTCTATCGATAGAACCCTCTCCCAATCCTCCGGCGTATCCACATCGGCCAGCGCGCGAGCAGTCGTTGGAATCGTGGCAACCTCGGCGGCATCGATTCTGAGTAGTGGCCGAGCGCCCTGATCCCCTTGCAAAGCCAACAACGCGGGAAAATCGCGCCGGTCAAAGATGGCCGGCGCGCCCCGCACTTCCCCGCTGATTGTTGTCGCCACCCGATCGCTGCCTGCCCGCCAGGGCTGCCAGAGCCGCCGCAACAACGCAGCGGGCAGATTTGGCTGATCCACCGGAAAGAAAAGAGCGGCCTGGCACTGGGCCGATAACCCATTCACAGCCGCGTGGATGCTGGACGCCTGTCCCAATTCCCAGGCCGGGTTGTGGACCAGCCGCAAACGATCTCCGGCCTGCGCCTGCAAATCCGCCAGCGCCGCCTCGACCCGCTCCGCATAAGCGCCGGTAATCACCAGCGCTTCATTCGCCCCACTCTCCAACGCCAGCCGCGCCGCCCGGACAACCAGTGGCTCCCCATCCAATTCCAACAATTGCTTGGACGATCCCATCCGGCGGGCAGCACCCGCGGCCAGAACGATTGCGGCGGTCGGCCCCCAGCGCTCCCACACAGGACTTTCGCTCAATGCACCCACGGACGCCAATATCGACGGCTGACCGCGCACCGCCAGCAAATGGACAATCAATCGCCCCACCAGCCGCCGGGTGGGGGAGTCTGCTTTGTTGAGAAGGGGCAGAAAACGGGCCGCGGACGGACGCCCCTTTTGTCCGCCTGTGGGGTGGAGTAGCAGGCGGGCCGCCATTTCTGGTGTAAAACGGACTGTCGGGTCCGTAATTCCGAGCAGGCCGCGCAGAAGCTCTGGCCGGTGGACGTGGGGTTCGGCCAGGAGCAGACCGATGGCGTCCAGCCCCAGCACAGGCACGAGAAGGGTTGTGGAATCGGGGATGACCGGTTCGTGGACATCGGGCGCTTTGACCGGACGACGCGCGCTGCCGTCGGCCTCGACGAGAATCGCGGCCAGATTCAACTCCGGGGCGTGTCGAGCCAGCGCGTCTACCAGCCGGGGATCGATGCCAGCGGCTTTGGGCGGCTGGTCATCGGAGAGGAGCAGGCAATGGCTGTGGCTGTCCAGCGCCTGTTCCAGTCTGGCCCAGTCGATCTCCGGGCCGGTGACGAGCAGATGGGCCGGGGCGTGGGCAATCTGCCCGGCGGCAATGCGGGTAGTCGTTGTTGTGACGACCCGTTGGCCCCCGGCGACAATCTCCCCGGCCAGGCGAAAGAGCGCGGCACTTTTGCCCCCCGCGCCGGAAAAGGCGACGACTTCGGGAGAAGCGGAGTTGAGGGAAAGGCGCATTGCTTGGATTAAGCGCATACGGAAAACCAATCTGTAGGGGCACGGGGTGGGAAAATGAACGCAATGCTGACATTGCGTTCATTTTCCCACCCCGTGCCCCTACTTGACATCGGCTACAGTTCCGCCGGTGATCGCCACCAATTCCGCGGGCAGCAGACGAAAGACAGCGTTGGGCGTGCCAGCCGCGGCCCAGATTTCGTCAAAGGCGAGCAGGTCGGCGTCGATGAGTGTAATCGGCGTTTCGGCGTGGCCCACGGGCGGCACGCCACCAATCACAAAGCCCGTGCGGGCGCGCACGAAATCCGCGTCCGCCTTGCCGATGGCCTCGCCGATGAGCGCCGCCACCTTCTTTTCATCCACCCGGTTGACGCCGGACGCGATGACCAGCACAGGCCGGTCCGTCTCTTTGCTGCGAAAGATGAGAGATTTGGCAATCTGCGCCACAGTACAGCCAATAGCCGCGGCCGCGTCTATTGCGGTGCGGGTGCTGCTGGGCATCTCCACCACTTGCAGATCGACCCCGTGCAGGGCCAATGCGTCCTGCACTTTCTGCGCGCTGGCAGTCAATTGTGGGTTCATTATTGCCTCCGGGTTAGCTGTTTCAAAAAATAGTTATCCACAGATGACGCAGATTTTCACAGATTTTCTCTCAACTCATCTGTGAAAATCTGTGCAATCTGTGGATAGTTAAAAACGCTGAAATTAGCGCTTATCCGCGTAAATCGGCGTCCTGTTTTCCTGCCTTCTTTCCCGCCAGGCCAGCCCCAACCCGGCCAGCGCCAGGGCCACATCCCGCACCCGAAAGAGCAGAACCAGCGCCAGTCCCAGCGCGGGATTCAACCCAAACTGCTGGGCGGCCAGAATTTGGCTGGCTTCCAGCGCGCCCAGGCCGGCGGGGATGGGCAAAAGAATGGCGATGCGGGCCGCCACCACAAATCCGGCAAATTGGGGCACGCTCAAATCCAGCCCGATCAGCCACGTCGCCAGCCAAAAATCCACCAGCAGCACAACCCAATTGCCCAGCGAAACCAGCGCGCCAACCCCAATCAGCCGGGGGTTGCCGCGCAGAATCGTGTGGATGTGGGCCTCGCCCGCAGCCAGGGCCGCGATGGCGCGGGCAAGCGCGGGACTTTGCCATCTCTGCGGCAGGCGGCGGAGGAGAAAAGCGGCTCGCTCTGCGATTGAGCGGCCCCGCCACCAGAGAGAAAAGAGCAGCAGAGGTGGCAAAAGCAGAGGCAGCAGGGCGAAAAGAATGGCTGGGCGATACGCTGCGCTCCCCAGCAGGCCGCTCCACAGGGAATAGAGAATACCCACCGCCAAAAAAGTGAGATTGAGGGTCAATTCCAACAGCCGGTCCAGGGCCACCGAAGCCACGGCCTGGGATGCGGGGACAGCAGATCGGCGCACCAGCAGCCAGACTTGCACGGGTTCGCCGCCAAACTGGGGGCCGGGGGTGAGCAGGCTGACAGTGGCCGCGATCAGCCGGTAGACGGCCACTCGGCCAAAGGAGAGATGCACGCCCAGTCCACGCAGAAGCAGCCACCAGCGGTCGGCAAAGAGCAGGGCGATCCCGCCGTTTACCGCCAGATAAATCAAAAACGGCGCAGGGCCGACATCCCGCAGCAAAGCCATTTCATCGGAGAGATCGATCTGGCGGGCAAAGAGCCAGAAGAGCGACAGGCCGAGGAGCAGAGCCAGCGCGTCCAGCCAGCGGCGAGGAAAAAGAGGAAAAATACGAGACATCCCTAACGCCCCGCGCCATCTGCACGCAGACCGGCCCGGCGGCGCAGGAGACGTTCGTCGGGCGTCCACAGGGCCGGTTTTCCGTTGCCCAGAGCCACCAGCAGTACGCCCAGCGCCAGCAGAGCCAATGTCCACAAACTATCCCCCCGCACAATCAAATCGGCGCAGGCGAGAATGACCAGCCCGATCCCGGCCAGCCGGGTGATGAGGCCCAGGAACGCGGCGAGAGCGGCCAGGATGCCCAGGCCAGTGAAGAACGGGAATACGACGGACGGCAGCCCCGCGGCCCACAGGCCAGGCGAGCGAGAGACGGTCCACACCAGCAGCCCGGCGGCAAAAAGGCTGAAAATACGCAGCACCAGAGGCGACCGTTCAAAAAGCAGCCTCTTCAGTCGGGCGCGCCAGCGGATGTAAGCCGGGCTGGCCGGCTTGAGCCAGCCGATGACGACCAGCCAATCCCGCAGAAAGCTGGCCGCCACCGCGCCGCCAAAGACGGCCCCGGCGATGTGGGTGGCGGGCGGATCAAAGACCGGCCAGAGAACGACGCCGACAAAACCCATCAGCAGCCCGGCGGCGATGCGCCGTTCGTCGCTGGGGGTCATCGGGTGATTGGGCAGCCCCTGGCGCTCCCGTAATTTCATCCCCCACAGAAAGAGCGGGCGAGCCGCGGCCAGCAGCAGAACGAACGCGGGCAGTTGGCCGTATTGGACGGCCAGGGAAAGGGCGATGAGCATCCCTATCCCGTCGAATTCCATATCCAGCACTTCGCCCAGCAGCGTCGTGTGGCGGGTGATGCGGGCCAGATAGCCGTCGCAATAGTCGGCAGCCACAGCCCCGATATACAGAAGGGCGGGTGCCCAGTCCAGCAGCCCGCCGGGACGGGGCGCAAAGAGAAAGCCCGCCATCAGCGCATAGGCCGCGCCCCGGGCCAGCGTGACCCCATTGGCCCAGCCCAGCGAACTGTACGGGGGAACGTCGAGGCTGGGGCGGTTTTTATACAAATTGCGGCGCAGGATAAGCAGTTCTACGGCCAAAAACAGTGCCGTCAGAAACGCCCATTGCACCGTTCCGTCTATGCGTTGCCACAGCCAGAGATAGCCAGCCACGACAATCAGGCCAGCCAGCCCCGCGACAAATTGCCATTGACGGCGCAGACCGGTCGGGATTTGTGTGGGCTGGGGAGAGTTGGACATTGACATTTGGAAGGCGCGGATGGATTCGTTGGAAAGCATTATAAACGGTTGTCAGCGGACAGGGAAAGTACGGGGTCGGGATAAAATCTCTATGCAGCTTTCCCCATTCTATGATACTATTAATAAAACGGCTTCCTCCAGCCCTCGTCTTTCGCTTCTTTCAGGAGTTGATATATGAGTTCCGCTATCCCTCTCGTCATCCACGCCACCCACGAAGCAGGCGTCAAAGTCGGCGGCATCGGCGCTGTGCTGGACGGGCTGCTGGGCGCGGATGCCTATAACGAAGCTGTCATCCGTTCGGTGCTGGTCGGCCCGTTGAACGGTCAGAACGGCGTGGAGATGGAGCGACTGAACAGCCCCCGCAACAAATTGACCATCCGCTACAGCAGCCTGCACGCTATTTTTGATGGGGTGGAGCCAGCCCTGCGCGATGCGTTGCAGGCCATCGAACAGACCTATCAGGTGGTCGTACTGTACGGAACCCGGCGCTTTGGCAGCTATGAACACGAAGTCGTGCTGGTGGACGCCACCAATCCCGCGGCGGGGCCGGTCAACGAATTCCGCTTCCACGTCTGGGAGCATTACGGCATTGACAGCGAGCGCTATACCCACGCCGATGAGATGAACCTCTATTTTTCGATTGCCCAGCCGCTCTTTGCCAGCCTGAAAGCCATCGGTGTGGACGCGGAATTGAGCCAGGACGAGCGCTTTGTTGTCGCCCACGAGTGGCTGGGGATGCCGGTGGTCTTTGCGGCGCAGATGAACGAGCCGGGCCGTTGGCGCACAATTTTCTACGCCCACGAGATGGCGACGGCCCGCCTGCTGGTCGAAGCCCACGGCGGCCACGACACCCGCTTCTACAATGCCCTCTTCCGGGCGCAGGATTGGGGGCAAAGTCTGGACGACGTATTCGGCAACCAGGACTTTTTCTTCAAGCACGCCATCATCCGCCAGGCCGCCCGCTGTGACAATATCTTCGCCGTGGGTGATCTGGTCGTCCCCGAACTGCGCTTTCTGGGCGGCGAATTTGCCCACAAAAATATCGATCTGGTCTACAACGGCGTCACCGTCCATCCGGTCACCTTCCAGGAAAAAGTGGCCTCCAAACGGCTGCTTCAGGACTATTGCCAGAATCTGCTCGGCTATCGCCCCGATTACATCTTCAGTCACGTGACCCGGATGGTGCTGTCCAAAGGGATGTGGCGGGATATTCGGGTGATGGAACATCTGGACCGGATGCTGCGGGAGGTGAATAAGACGGCGGTGCTTTTCGTCCTCAGCACCAGCCAGCCCGCCGGCCGCCGTTCCGAATGGGTTCACGCTTGGGAGCAGCAATACGGCTGGCCTGTCGGTCACCGGGGCGACAACGGCGATCTGATCGACGCGGAGACGGGCTTCTTCTTCAACGGCGTGCAACCCTTCAACCAGCGGGCGGGGGAGAGCCGGATTGTGCTGATCAATCAGTTTGGTTGGGACAGGCAAAGCTGCGGCCAACGGATGCCCGCGGCGATGAGTTTTATGGACCTGCGCCGGGGCAGCGATGTGGAATTCGGCCAGAGCGTCTACGAACCCTTCGGCATCGCCCAGGTGGAGCCGCTCAATTTTGGGGCCATCTCCTGCGTGTCGAATGTCTGCGGCTGCGTGGGATTTGTGAACCGGGTGGCCCAATCCCTGGCAAACGCACCGCAAACTGTCAACTTGCCTCCGGGCAGTGTATCGCAAGCTGTTAGTTTGCAACTTGACAACCCCAATCTGGTGGTGGCCGATTACGTCTCCCTGCCCGACAGCTATCCCATCCATTCGCCCCAGGACGCGCTGACCATCGACCAGCCGACACGGGATTGGATCGAAGGGATGAATAGCGGCGACACCGCCTGGCGCATCTTCCGCCGCCTGCCCCAGGACGACGCGGGCCTGAAACGGCTGATGGAGAGCGGCCTGGCCCTGGCGCAAGGGATGAGCTGGGATGTGGTGGTGCGGGACTATTTCGTGCCAGGGCTGGAAAGAGCGCGGGCATAACGTAACGCAAGCTGTTAGCTTGCGGTTGAGGCGGCGCAAGCTAATAGCTTGCGTTACGATAGGGAGACGGAATTGGAACTGTCAAACGAGGAAATGGAAGCAATCGTCGGCGGCTATCACAGCGCGCCCTTTGAGGTATTGGGGATGCACGCCGTCGAGAGCGGCGACAAAAAGTCACCGAAAAAGTCACCAAAAAAGTCACTGAAAGAGTCACTGAAAGAGTCACCGAAAGAGTCGCTGGTCGTGCGCGCCTTCCGCCCGCTGGATGTGGCCGTCTCTGTGCTGGATGTGAAGAGCGGGCGGACGACACCGCTGAAACGCATCCACCCCGACGGCCTCTTTGCGGCCCACTTTTCCCGGCGCAAGAACCCCTTCGTCTATCGCCTGCTGGTGGAAGACGCCGCGGGCAACCAGCACGACATCGAAGACCCCTACCGCTTTCAGACCGAATGGCTGACCGACTTCGACCTGCACCTGCACGGGGAAGGACAATTCCTC
>Ga0209284_10003155_pt1 | contig 20912 bp, 14 predicted proteins | sample FRY03_FD_187211 | JGI IMG/M metagenome (GOLD analysis project Ga0209284, IMG submission 187211) | Freshwater microbial communities from Lake Fryxell liftoff mats and glacier meltwater in Antarctica - FRY-03 (SPAdes) (version 2) | ecosystem: Environmental > Aquatic > Freshwater > Ice > Glacier... | reverse complement strand
GCCAAATATCCATCCAATGCCGGCCCCATCTTTCCCCATGCCGCGTATCTGCTAACAACCGATCTGCTACCTTCTCATACGCATCTACGGATGAATCATTTAAGAACTGGTGAATTTCGCTAGGGGATGGCGGAAGGCCGATGAGATCTAGATAAAGTCTTCGTAAAAGGTTTTGCTTGTCTGCTGGTGGTTGCAGTTGCAAACCTTTTTCTTGGAGCTTTGCGATGATAAAAGAGTCAATTGGGTTAGCCATTGGGGGAAGATTTTTTAGCAGAGGAGGATTCTTAAGAACAAGCTTTTGAAACGCCCAATGCAACTTAGGGTCTTTTTCCGGCAGATCATCTACAGGAGTAGTCGCCCCCGCCAATATCCACGCCTTAATTTTCTTTATCTGGTCAAGTTCTAAAGGCTTTCCTTCAGGGGGCATTCTTAATGAAACATCGGTCGCAGTTATTTTTTCTACTAGCGTACTTTTCCCTACATCTTTCGGAATTATCACCGCACCATTCATCCCACCTTTTTTCATCATCCCAACCGTATCTAGCCTTAGCCCCGATTCCTGCTTCAACACTCCATGGCATGAATAACACCGCTCCCGTAAAATAGTCTTCACATCTTTGTTGTAATCAACAGATTCAACTGGATTCACACCCAACAGCATTAGACTTGTCAAAATTATTGCATTTAACGCATTCATTGTTTATCCGTTTCAGAACAATTAAATAATTGAATTGTTCGCTTCGGGTAAAGAAGTATCAGGAAGGTAAAGATTATTTTAACCGCAATATTGAAAGAGAGCAATCAATTTGCCCTAAACTAAAAGCTCTGAAATTATTCCTCGTTGATCCGTATCCTTTAACCCGGGGTCTGCAATACCAAACTTATCGCGTGGCTTTCCTACCGCTTCTAACAAAGTCAAATAAAGATTAGACATCGTGCGATGATTCTTAGTATTGTAATTCGGAAATTGTAAATAACGGCCTTCAGTCTTGAACTTCCCACCAAGGTTCCCAAGTAAAACTACAGGCCATTCATATAAATTTGGATGATGACTATCCCCCGAATCACTGAGATAAACAATCAGCGTATTATCTAGCATGGTGCCATCACCTTCCTTAACGGAAGCAAGTTTTTTCGCAAGGTTGGCAATCAACTTAGTGTGGTACTTTCGAACAGTGACAAAACATTCTTCGTAGTTCTTCCCCTCGACGCCACCCCCGTGCCCATAATGATGGCCATCCACGGGAATGCCAAGCTCTGGGTAGGAAATGTAATGCTGCCCACCGCCACCAGAAACCAAAGTGATAACATTAGAAAGCCCGGTGATGAGTGAAGCTGCTGCAATTTCGAATTGCGCTTCTAAGCGATTTGTTTCGGTCGGGTTTTTATAACGATCTTCAAGCTTAGGCGCATAAACTTTAAGCGAATCGTGAATGGTTGCGATAGTCGCCTGCCGATCTCTTAATGCTTCAAAAGCTTCAAGGTATTGATCAAATTTAATGCGCTCTTCGGTTGCAAGAGTGCTGCGAGTTTTTTTGACATCGTTAGCCATGAAGTCGAGCAAGTTGGTTTTTCGGTCGAATGAATCTTTTCCCGAACCCTCTGCAATACTTCCAAATAATGCTTTAAATGCAAGTTCAGGTGAACATTGAATGGGCACAATTTTCCCAGGCGCTGATGCAGAGAAATTATAGTTCATCGTGATATCAGGCTTGTTCATTAACCCAAGGCCGATGTGTGGCATAATACCGGGCACCGCCTGACCTAATGCAAAATCGATGGTCTGCGCCATCGCTCCTTTATTCGCAGGATAACAGCCAAGCGCGCCATGATTTGCAGAATGATCGCTAAGCGCAATGCGCCCCGAAAGCCCCTGCAACAGTGCCAACTTATTCTTAAAAGGTGTCAAAGGTTCAAGTGCGGAATTTAACTCAAGGTCCTTAAGGCTAAGTTCAAAAAGCGTATCATTATTCGGCCTTTCGTTCTTGCCATCGGGCCGTCGTTTAACCCCCACCGGAACCAGATGATTTGGATTCATCCCGTTTCCCTGAACCACAAAAACAATCTTCTTGCGAATAGCTTTTGCATTCCCCGCTGCGTGCGCTGCAAGTTGCCCCAGCACCGGCCCTAGCAAACTTGCCCCCGCACCCAAAGTGATATCTTTCATCAAAGCTCTGCGTGTTGTTTTAAAACTCATTTGGTTTCTCCAACAGATTTTGGAATACTATTGCTGTTATTTCTATATAGGAAAGAATCCGAGGTAAGCAAAGATACTAACAAAGCTTTAAAGCTACCTTGGCTTTTTACATAAGCGTTATCAGCATCTTGAAGCGCCTTGGCATCTGCAAGGGTTTCGTTTCTCCCCATAAAAAAGCGGAAGGCGTGCCTGATGAAAACTTGCCTAACCCGATCAGATTTTGCCAGCCTTTGAATCATCTCTCTAGGATTATTGACCGGCCCGTTCAGGGTTGCTTCCCCACTAAACGAAATAAGCCCCTTGGTGTTCAAATCCACCTCATGATGAATTGGGCCTATTGGCATGCCTTTCTTATCGATATTTTTACTGGTTGCTTCAAGATCAAGCACCGTTTCGGAAATTCGAAACCTGCCAAAATGATCGAAATTCTCAAAGGGTAAGCCAAGCTCATCCATTTTACTATGACAATTCCAACAGCTCTTTTCACGAGTAACTTTTAATCGATCTCGAAATACTAGATTTTTTTCATCCGATACCTGAGCTATTACTCCAATAGGCAAGTCAGGTACCGTTCCCCCTAGCAACCGCTCGCGAACCCAACGCCCCCTTCTTACGGGATCATTATCAAAATTAGTACTAAATGCCACCAGCCAACTTGGCTGCATCAGAATTCCTATCCGAGTATTTTCAGGTAACACAGTAGGCTGAACCGTTGGCCATTCCTTTAACCCATAAACAGATTCAACTCCACTAGGTGCAATCTGCCTTGGCATTTTATTTTCATTCACGGTGGGGGGAATCACTGCTCTTACGATTTCTTCCTGCCTTGTCTGCTTATTCATTTTTTTTGCAGTGTTTACAAAAGAAAGTTGCGTCGTCAGCAATTCCCTAAACACATCCCGATCTGCTTTAAGAATATGCAATACCAGCCTATCGGTATCATCGACCAAGGTGCGAGCTTGGTGCATAAAATCTTTAGGCTTATCTTTAAAGATTTCGGTAGCATTGTGATATTCAAAAAACTCTTGAAAGAACTTTAAAATGCGAGTTTTTTCAAATTTAGGATCATCTAACATTCTCTCTAAATGAATTTGAACCCGAGCCTTAGTTGTTAGTTCGCCCTTTTGCGCTGCCTGAAAAAGTGCAGTATCTTTTCTATCTCCCAAAGTTAAACTAATCGCCCGAGCCAGATCCAATTGCGACAATTGCTGCCTATCCATTGCATCTTTTTCGACCCGCCCTTTTTCACTTCGGTACAGTGCATCGGTTCTAAGTAACACCGCTTGCAGCATCGTTTTAATTGCAGCAGATCGTTCGCCAAGCTTCGCACATTTTTCATACAACTTTAAAAAATCGGAGACTTCTTCAGCGTTCGCATCACGGCCAATCGCCAGCTTAAATTGCTGTTGCAACACCGCTTGAACTTGAGCATTAGTTACATCAAGCTTTGGATCCATCAGCAATACGAAGTCGCGAAGTGAATCATTTTTGCCTGAAATCTTACCATCTTTGAATTCGTGCGCTGTCTGCGATTCTACAATCATTTCAGCGTTCCGAATTAAAATCTCAGTGCTTGGCTCATCAATAGTGTAAAGCGCTGCAAAATCCTTAATTCCCCGCTCGGGCGTTAAAGTAAAGGGCTGAACAATCCCCTCTAACTTTTTTCTGGTGATATCATTGATTAAACCTTTATAAGCCCCCGGGCTAAGTCGCCAAACTCTATCTGCTTGCATCTTACTTGGCGCAAACTCTTTGCCAAATAACAGCGCGTGAGGAACCAGGTTTCCTTGATTAGGCTTAGTCGGCATGAAATTTAGAAACTGTTTGTCTATCCAGTTGAGAATAAGATTAGAATCGCCTTTGGATAACTTACGACTATTTTCGGGGGGCATTAATTCTTGCTCGATTTGCTCTTTGATTGCAAACCACATATCCGCAGCGACTGAAAAATCGAAGTTAAGGTTATCAAGCCTTGCCATGCCAGCAGGCTTCTTTTCGCCGTGACAATTATTACAGTGCGATTTCAGAATTGCTCTGATTTTTAAAGGGGAATCTTCTGCATTAGTTAATTTAACATCATTTGAAAGCGTTTGACCCGAAGCAAGTGAAGTCAGAATTAAACTAAGAAAGATTGACATTAAAAATACCACTTTTATACAGCAATCTCTTAACCTTAAAATTAACATCATTATTGAATTCACTTTCTAGCTATTTCAATCACTTGCCAATGAGGCCACATTGCAGCCCTTCCTAATGGCAAGTTAGTCAGTTGCTTTTCACTTCGGTCAGCGAGATTCATAATAAATATAGTAACAGTTCGGTGAAAACTTTTCTTGCGAGGCATGTTAGCCTTGGGGTTTTAATAACTTGCAGGCTCACCCTCGATGCTAATTAGAAGAAATCCACGGACAGAACAACCCTAGCGAGATACGCTGACCAAGTTATTCACTACTCCTGCAAATTAACTTCACACTCTTTTGCCACTCAAGCAATTAAAATCTTGATTGAGTTCGCTTTTGCCACCTGTACTTTGCCGAACGGACACTTGAATCAACTACTCGCTATTCCGCTTGGAGCAAAAGTTTGCCGCCAGCTAAGGAATCGCCATCGGGTTTTGTTTGACAAGGAAACCATAATTATAGCTTAACCCCTTCAAACTCTTGGGACAATCAAGCAATTAAAAGAAATGATTATGATAATTTTTAACACATTTATTATGCCAAAAAGGACAAAATCATCGCTGTAATAATTCACAATTATTCAAAATAATTTGGTCCTGATCTCCAACATTTCCTCCCGCTACTTTAACTTTAGCCCCCTGGGGTAAAGTTAATATAACCTCTGTTTTTGTTTTAAAACTGCATCTTACTGGAATATCCAAAGCAGCAGATTGAATTCCATTTCTTGCTCCACCAACTGAAGAAAACCGTATTTGCGGGGGTGAAGAGGAAAGCCATAAAACAACTTCATCATTAAAAACATCAGTTGCAATAATATATCCAACTACAATTTGATTAGACTTTTGTTTACCAACAGATTTAACATTATTATTTAAATTTTTATCTTTATTAATCTTATCTGATGAGGGGCCTGAGGAGAGTTCTGATTTCAAAGCATAGCCCAAAAACTTTGCTGAACCACCAAGAAAACTTTCACTAGTAGTAATCATACCTAAATTCACATTCCCTCTGGTGCCAACATACAATTTAACAGCTGATTCAAAACTATTTTTTGAAACAAAACCTATGAATTTAGTTTCCCCATGTTTATGATTTTGGTCTATGGTAACCTCCCCTGCATTAATTTTCTCTGAAACCCCTTCATACAATCGAACAAAATCATTTTCATTTTGATTAAAACTATCAATCGTATATCCAATTTCCTTAGTTTCTCCTTGTAAATAATTTGGAGAGGTTGAAACAATCTGAAAATTAACCCCTTTCTGAACACCTTGATATAATTTTACTTTTTTATTTTCTTGAAATGGCGCAGATTGTTCCGCAGGCTTAGGTTCCGACTTAGGTTCCGACTTAGGTTCAAGATTTTTACCACAACCAATTATTAACACTAAAAAACAAAGTGCAAGAAAACGAAAAAAAATCATAAATCACCATTAAATTTATTTTGGACTTACGCAGTTGAACCAAAATGGTCTTACCTATAATTACCAGTCTAATTATACTTTCAACGATGAGCAATGCAAAAGTGATGGAAACTGATTTTATTAATTTCTAATAGCCACACCATTAAACGCAACAGTTGTCGAAGCTTAGTAAACCCAACCAATTTCGGGAGCAATGCCAATTGCCCACGATGCCTACAATCGGTCTGCTGCACCGCCTGGTTCGGCCCGGCCTCACGGGAGCGGAAGGATTTCTACCAAACCACCCGGCACCACCTCGATTTCTAACTTGTGGCCAGCCAACAGACGCATTCCCAATAGCGGCTCGTTCCCGATGGCTGAAACCAGCACTGCTCGCCAAGTGCCGCCCCACTCCACCTCTGCGGCGCAAATGTCGAACTGGCGAACCGACCCGTCCGCAAGCTTTGCGGTACCACCCGATTTTCGAACGAGACCCAGAGCGGTCACCGTCGCCGCCGGCAGCGTCAGAGACGATGTGAAACCGGAATCGACAATCATGTCCCCATCGGACTCCACCCCACCTGGACCACGCACCCGCAGGCGAACAACGGCTTCGTGACGGGCATTCACGACTCCTCGGATCATCGGCCCACCCCCATCCGGTATGTTGTCGGGTAGCCCGCACACATCAGCCAGATATCGGCCAGCGGTTTCCGTAACTGCAAGCGAGCGACCGCCGCATAGTCGTCCTCTCCCATTTCGTAATCGCCGGTGTCGACATCGATGGCAACGAACTTGCCATCGTCCTCCGGCCGGAGCGTCGGCTGCACTTGACGGTCGAAAATTTCTTTCCCGAGTTTGGCGAGTTCATCTAGACTACGGGGCGGTTTGGTGGCAGGCACGGTAGATCCTCTTAATAGTTTGATTACCACCTTATTATATCGTATGCGGCGACCTCGCACGACACCATTAATGCAGCCCCGGTCGGCTGCTGCGCCTTGTTTGGCCGGCTTAGTAAACTTGGTCGTGAGTGCCAAGCGATAGTAAATGAATCGCCTCAGCCCCATCATGCTGCACATACTCGAACACAATCCGCAGGTCGTACTCGGTGCTGCACGACCAGCATCCTGCCAAAGGGCCGCGAAGTTTGTGCGTACGCAATGAAGCATGGCTAGCTTCGGCGGACAACTGCTCCAAGGTCTCGGTAATCGAAACCCCTGCGTCGGAATGCGACTTCAGCCATTTCTTTAAGTCGCGCCCAAAGGCTGGTGACTGTAAGAGCAGTCGTTTCACGAGAGTGCTTCGCGCACGATTTCGGCGGCCGTCATTGGTTTCGACTGTCCGAGTGCGAACTCGCCCCGTGCTTGCTCAACCGTGGCGGCGATGCGTTCCCGCCCACGCTCGGCCAACCGGCGATTTAAAACAGCTATCAATTCCATCTGGGCATCTGGGTCTAAGTGTTCCGCAGCATCCAGTGCGTCCGCAAATGCAGTGTGCTGAATCATAGAGTCTCCTTTTTCGTAACTACAACAAATTCGTCTAGGTTTTGCGGGGCGCCTAGTTCGGCATGGCGGCAGCCAGAAACCTTTGATTTGAAAATCCGCTGCTCTTCACACTGTAGTATTCTAACCGGCACACGGTGTAATTACAAAGAAAAATTAAATGGATTCGCCACAGAAGTCGGTTCAATCGCCGTAGTTGCTCGATGCAAGTTCAGCCTCAACAGCAGCAGCGGGTTAGGCACTGTTTTCTTATAAATCTCCATCATTTAACGGCTATATCTCTGTCAGATCTGGAACCTGTTCATCTTCATATTTCTCAATCAGCACGCCAATCACTTCCATCAATGAGGCTAAGGGGTGATTTTCATTCTTACTCATCTCATCACCTCCACTATCATCCTTGTATCATTACCAAATATATCTACCACCTTCCTCACTTTCTAGCTATTTCAATCACTTGCCAATGAGGCCACATCGCAGCCTTTCCTAATGGCAAGTTAGCCAGTTGCTTTTCGCTTTTATCTTCCAGATTCATTACGACAAGTTGCCTGACCCCATCACGCTTGGAACCGTAGACAAGCCGCTTGCCATCGGGCGAAGGTTGAGGATGATAATGCAGCATCCCCTGCTTGGAATTAGTAAGCTGAGTGATTTTACTATCAGTCGTAATTTGAAAAAGTTCAACTTTGTTATCAAGGATGGCGGTGTAGAAAATAGATTTACCATCCTTGGCCCAGATTGGGGTATCACTACTGCCGCCATGAAAGTCAGGGACATCCAAGAAATCAACCACACCACGGTACCCATTGCGATCTGCAAGCTTTTTAAAACCCGTACCCTCTGGGTTTGCTAAACAAGGATGACAATTATAATGCTCACCCGAGACGAATAAAAGCCATTGCCCATCAGGCGACCAAGCGGGGGCAAAGTTGAAAGGATTACCGGTATTGATTCGGGTGGCATTTTTGCCATCACCATCTGCTACAAAAATCTGATAATTCTTATGGTAGGCAATGCGCTTGCCGTTAGGTGAACTACTAAAGCCATAAGAGAACTCTTTAGAATCTTTAGTCAGGTCGATTTTGTTTTTCCCATCCCGATCCATGCGGAAGGGGTGCGAGTTACCTTCAATCAATGCAGTAAAGCCTAGCTTGTTCAGATCGTTAGGCCAAAAGAAAAGGCCAGAGTTATAAAAACTAACCCGATCCACCCCGGTAACATTGACCGGCCTGCGAGTTTGCAAATCGATTAGAAAAGTATCAACGAGATAGCCCTTTGCCAAATGGCGAAAAGTTTTATTCGCTTCTTCCCACGCTGCATTATCTGTGCTTTCCCAACCTCGAACAATGATTGCGGTCTTGCCATCAGGCGACCATCCAGCAAATTGTGTCCAGGTATCCGCATCGGAAGCAAGCTGATCTGCAATTAAACTGCGGTCACTTCCATCTGCTTTTATCAAGGTTGCCCGCATGGTTCGAACATTTGCGTGCCTGCCACCTTTAAGATTGGTTTGCAGTTCGGTGTACCCAATCAAGGGTTCTTCTGCAAAGGCAAACGAATGAACACATTCAAGTATTAGACAAATTAAAAGATAGCAATAATACTTATAATAACTTGCTTTCATACTAAGATTCCCTTTACGATATTGCCGTGCACATCCGTCAGTCTGTATTGTCTGCCCTGATACCGAAAGGTAAGTTTGGTATGATCGATGCCACAAAGATGAAGAATAGTAGCTTGCATATCGTGAACATGAACAGGATTTTTAGTAATGTTCCAGCCGAAGTCGTCTGTCTCGCCATAAACGCTGCCAGGTTTAATACCGCCCCCCGCCATCCACCAGCTAAACGATTTTCCGAAATGATCACGGCCTTTGGGGCTCGCAGGATCCCCTTGGCCAAAAGGAGTACGGCCAAATTCGCCACCCCAAATAACTAGCGTATCATCAAGCATACCACGATCTTTTAAATCTTTGACAAGAGCTGCAGATGGCCCTTCGGTATCCTTACACTGGTTTTCAAGCTGGGTGAATAAGTTGCCATGCTGATCCCAACCCGAATGCATAAGTTGCACAAAGCGCACGCCTCGCTCTAAAAGTTTTCGTGCAACTAAGCAATTATTAGCGAAGGTGCCTTTATTAAGAGCATCAGGGCCATAGCGTTCGATAGTGGATTTAGATTCCTTGGTGAAATCAACAAGATCTGGAACGCTGGTTTGCATTTTAAAAGCCATCTCGTATTGTGCGATACGAGTATCGATTTCAGGATCGCCAACATCATCTAAATGCTTGGCATTAAGTTGAGAAATTTCGTCGAGCAGGGCCCGCCTTGCAATAGGGCTAACGCCTGCAGGGTTTGCAAGGTAGGGCACGAGATCGCCCGTATTGCGGAAGCGAACACCTTGCAACCTGCTGGGTAAAAAGCCATTGCCCCAGTAGTAATCAAAGAAAAGCTGGCCACAAGTTCTACCCTTATCGCTCGATGTCATCACCACAAAAGTAGGGAGGTTATCAGTTTCACTTCCTAGGCCATAAGAAAGCCACGAACCAAGGCTTGGCCTGCCCGGGGTTTGGGCGCCTGTCATAAAAAAAGTAACGCCCGGTGCATGGTTCACCGCTTCGGTATTCATACTTCGCACCACGCAAATATCATCTGCAATCTGCCCAATATTTGGCAGCATTTCGCTAAGTGAAATTCCAGAAGCTCCATACTTTTTAAAAGGTTTGATCGCAGGAAGGCAGGGCCACTTGCCATACCCGCTCGACATCGTTGAAAGCCTAGTGCCCCCGCGGATGGTATCGGGGATATCTTGACCCACCATCGTTTTCATCACCGGTTTTTCATCAAACAAATCAACATGAGAGGGGCCACCCCCCTGCCAAAGAACAACAACCCGCTTGGCTTTAGCTGCAAAATGTGGCAGATCAGCTAGGCCACCCGTGCCTCTTTTTGTTTCCGCCCCTTGGGCTATATCCACACCCAGCGCTTTATCCCCGCCCAGCAAAGTTGCGAGCGCTGCGGTGCCTAGTCCGCTTCCCATCGAGGCCAAAGCTTGCCTACGGCTAAAAAGGTTATCTTTAATAAATTGATGTATCATATCCATATTATTCCTATCTTATTACTCTCTTGTCATTGCTTCATCTAAATTCATAATAGCCAAGCAAACAGCACTTAACCCTGCGTGAGATGAAAGGTCTAGCGATTCATCTCTTTTGCTACTGCCTACGCTTAAAAATGCCTTTGCCCCGATCGGGTCTGCCTTGTAAAGTGCCTCTTGCTTTTCAAATGCCCTTCTTAGAATTTTACTTTCATCTGCGGTTGGAATTCTACAAATCACTTTTCGAAATGCATCAGTAAGCCTAGCGTCTAAATCTTTATTTGCCTTCATACTTTCCTGCGCCAATACCCTAGCTGCTTCTACCCAGGTAGGATCGTTCAACATCGTTAGGGCGTGCAAAGGGGTGCTAGTGGTGGATTGCCTAACCCTGCAAGTTTGCCTATTGGAAGCATCAAACATATTCGCAGGGCCAACAGTTCTTCGCCAAAAAGTGTATAAACTGCGTCGATAAAGATCTTTGCCGGAGGAGGCTGGATAAGTGAAGTCGCGCTCTTTGGTGATTGCAAGTGCCTCCCAGACGCCATCGGGTTGATAGGGGTAGACAGGCGCACCACCCACTTTGAGATCGATTAAACCAGAACTCGCAAGGGCCCAATCCCGAAGCAATGGCGAAGGCAATCGCAACCTTCCTGATCGAGAATAAAGCTTGTTTTCTGGGTCAAGAGCACGATGCTCAGGGGTACTCTTACTCGCCTGCCTATAGGTAGCACTATTAAGAATCATTTTTTGAAGGGCCTTGGTGCGCCAGCCATTCTCACGAAATTCGATAGCAAGCCAATCCAACAATTGCATATGGATGGGATACTCGCTTTGAACCCCGAAATCTTCTGAAGTCTTGACCAAACCTGAAGCGAAGAAATGCTGCCAGATGCGGTTTACCTGAACCCGTGAGGTCAAAGGGTTCTCGTTTGAAACAAGCCATTGAGCCAACCCCAGCCGGTTTAAAGGTGCGTCTTTAGGCATCTTTGGCAGAAACTCTGGCGTGTTGAACGAAACCTTTTCCTTGGGATTTAGATACTCCCCCCGGTCGAGGATTTTTGTTTCGCGCGGCTTACTATCACTCATCACCATCGCCCTAGGCAACTTATCCCCCTTATAATCGTTCAATTGTTTTTTGACAGATTCCAACTTGATGACCGCAGGGTCTTTACCCGTAAGCCCAGCTTTAACTTTTTCATCAAAGTACTTTCTTAAATCGGTAGCAAGGGATTTCTTTTCCGCATCACTGCGATCAACTTCTGCTTTTTTTAAAACCTTGAGTACAGTTTCAGGGACGCCCTTTTCCATTGCCTTTTTTGCATCCCCAACCACTTCCCTGTTCCATTTCTCGTAAGCAATATCAATCACTTTTTTTGCATCAATTTCTGCAGCCTTAATCTGCGTTTCAAACCCTGCTATTTGAACCTTGTTTTCTTCAGTAGGAAGTTCGAGAAAAGGCGCTGCCACCCTTATACGGGAAGAAAAGAACTGAGGCGTGCCACTTTCAGGCAACCGATTAAACGCATCCATCAAACTGTAATAATCCTTTTGCGTGATCGGGTCATACTTATGATCATGGCATTGAGCACAAGCCATCGTCAGCCCCAGCCAAGTGGTCGAGGTTGTATCCATCCGATCAAACAATATTACATTTCGTTGCTCTTCCGCAATAGCTCCACCTTCGCCATTAAGCAGATGATTTCTATTAAACCCTGTTGCAATTTTTTGATCTTGAGTCGCATCAGGAAGAAGATCACCTGCTAGTTGCCAGATAGTAAATTGATCAAAAGGAAGATCATCATTGAAGGCTTTGACCACCCAATCACGCCACATCCATTGCCAAGTATCGCCATCTTGTTGGAAGCCATTACTATCTGCATAGCGGGCAGCATCAAGCCAACCCAAAGCCATGCGCTCGCCATAATGTTTACTTGCAAGCAAACGATCCACAAGGGTTTCATAAGCCTTTTCACTTTTATCCGCCAAGAAAGCATCCACCTCTTTGGGCGAAGGTGGCAAGCCGGTGATATCAATCGAAAGCCTTTTGATAAGCGTGATTTTGTCTGCCTCCGGGGAAGGCGCTAGGCCAACCGCCTCGAGCTTTGCAAGTACGAATGCATCAATGGGGTTACGAATCCAGGTCTTATTTTTTACCGTGGGGACAGCGGGGCGCGAGGGCGCAACAAAAGCCCAATGCGAACTGTACTCCGCGCCTTGATTGATCCAGCGCTCGAGAAGTTTCTTTTGCTCTAATGTCAGGCGTCGGTTTGATTTTGCCGGAGGCATCAACTCGCCTGCCTTATCGGAATGAATCCTTTTTAGTAACTCGCTCTTGTTGCCATCTTTTGGGACAACGGCACCGGATTTTAACGCAGAGTCTTTTTGATCCAGTCGTAAATCTGCTTTGCGCTTATTCGCATCTTGCCCATGGCAATAAAAACAATTCTCTGAAAGTATAGGCCTGATATCCCGATTAAAGTCCACCTGCGAATCCGCAGCAAATTCAGATCCTAATCCAAGGGTGCTTAGTAAAAGGGGAAAGACGAATTGCATAACCAGACACTCCAACCCGGCGGGATTTACAAAACCAACACCGTTAAATAGTACCACAAATTGCTTTCAAGTACACTCTTGTGACAAGCATCTTAACTTTTAAAAGCTTATTTTCGCAACACCCGGACTCTGTGGTTTTCACTATCGCCAATGAAAACAGAATCATCTGCATCGATAAAAATACCGTGAGGTCTTGCAAGTCTGCACTTAAGAGGGTCGCCATCAGGGCCATCTGCTTTTTTGCTATCTCCAACCAGAAGTTCAAGCGTGCCTTTTTTTATATCGATCATTCTAATGGTGTGAGATTCAGTATCTGCAAGGTAGACATTGCCTTTTGAATCAAGGCTAACCCCTTTTGGCCCAGCAAGTGTGGCCAACTTTGCTGGCCCACCGTTGCCTGAGAATCCAGTTTTCCCCGATCCTGCAATATGTGTGATAACGCCTATCTTAGGATCCAGTTTCAACACCCTATTTCCTTCCCGAAGAGCCAGCCAGAAAATACCATCGGGTGCAATGCTAAGTGCCCTTGGGCCGTGTAATGTGGAACCTTCAATTTTAGCACCATCCGAGGAAGTTTTCTTTTCGCCATTGCCTGCATAGGTGGTAATGATCCCTGTTTGCTTATCGATTTTGCGAAGCCGGTGATTGAGGATATCGCATACAAAAATGTTATCAGCAGCATCGATAGCCAAACTGTGTGGCGCATTAAGTTGCCCCTTGGTTGCAGGGCCACCATCGCCTGAAAATCCAGCTTTTCCTGTCCCTGCCACCGTGCTGATTATTTGTGTTTTAGCATCAACTCTTCGAACCACATGATTACCAATTTCCACGAAGTAAAGATTGCCCGCTTTATCCCAGGCAATTTCATAAGGCTGGTTAAGTGATGCAGAAGTAGCTGGCCCGCCATCACCTGCGTAGCCTTTTTTAGCACTTCCCGCAACCGTCGAAATTATGCCATCTTTGGTAACCTTTCTTACCCGATGGTTATCGACATCACAAATAAAAAGCGAGCCATCTGGGCCACGCGCGATATGAAACGGGTTGTTGAGTTTGGCTTTATTTGCTGGGCCATTATCGCCTGAAAAACCTTTAATCCCTGTGCCTGCAAAAGTTTGAACTTCACCTGCATTAGTAATGGAAGAAAACAAAAACAGGCTGGTGAATATTTCAAAAACTCGGTTCATGATTCAAAGTCCCCTAAGGATTAAAAATTAGAATTTTATGATAACAACTAAAAGAAAGCCAAACAAAGTTTTTACACCCGGATTTGTTCCATTTCAACGGCGATAGAATTAATAATTATTGTGGGTTCAACAAAAAATTAATCGTGCCTTAATCTTCAACATATATACTAATCAATGCAATAAGCCCTGCACCAATTGACTGCATAAGGAAAACTTTGGGATGAAACTATACTTAGCTTTTATTTGCTCTTTATTCTTGTTCATGATTTTAACCACGCAGGGCACACTCATTTAATTAATATAAACGAAGTTACTTTTCTTCCTAACTTTGATGGGAATACTAACCCGCCCTTGAATGCTTCTTTCCTTTTGCTTGCAACTTTGTTCGCCCTCATTTTAGTTCTTGTGATGGTGAAAATTTATCGAACCAATAATCTGTTTAACCCTATAACTATTATTATTGGGTTCTTGATGATGTGCCTATTGGGATGCTTCACTGAAGAAATCAAAGACAATTCGCCTCCTTCGGAAATAATGAAACATTTTGAACCTTACCAATATTCTCTGGAACTTCGCAAAGACGATACGCATCTTTATGTGGGCTCAAATGGTTTTCCTGATCACCCCATGATGATTGGCATTCAAGCTTGGCAACAACAAGTGCCTATCCCCCAACCTTATAAAGGTTCCAACTCTTGGCGCATCACCCTTCGCCCTAAGCTTTCTGCCAAACCCATATCAGGCAAAAAAGCTCTTTATAGCGGAGCTATTGCTTTGGCCATTAATGGTGTTCCCATCTTTAACGCGCTCAACAATCGTGGCGATGATACTTATCTTGCAGGCGAGCTAGACGAATTCGGTGGGCATTGCGGTAAAGGCGATGACTATCATTATCACATTGCACCCATTCATCTCCAAAAATTGGCGGGCAAGGGCAATCCCATCGCCTATGCCCTCGATGGTTATCCTATTTATGGCTACACCGATTCCGAAGGAAAGGAGCCCGCTGATCTTGATGAATTCAATGGTAGAATAGAAAACGATAGCTACCGCTATTACTCCACTAAAAAGTTTCCGTACATCAATGGCGGGCTGAGGGGCGTTGTCAATATTCGGGGAGACCGGGTTGATCCGCAACCCCGAGACAACCCTATTCGCCCTCCTGGGCAACCACTACGAGGCGCAAAAATTACCGACTTCATTCGAGATGATGCAAAAAACTCTTACACCCTCAAGTACGATCTTCAAGGCAAATCCAACTCCATTAAATACACCATTAATAAAGATGGCACCTATGCCTTCGTATACCAAAATACCAATGGCAATGAAACTAGCGAGACTTATCGCAATCGAAATAAACAAGATGACAAAGACAAAAAAGATAATGACAAAGATAAAGACAAAAAGAAAAAGGATGACTTCGATAGAAAACAAGTCACCAAAGATAATGTGCCGGAATCTTTAACCTTTAAACTTTCGAGCCCTGCATTCAAAACAGACGAGGCCTTTCCCAAAGAATTTACAGGCGATGGGGAAGGGGTTTCGCCGCCGTTAGAGTGGAAAGGTGCCCCAGAGGGAACAAAGTTCTATGCGCTTACCCTTTGGCATATCCCCGGGCCAGGCGATGAAAAATCTTACTGGGTTATTTATAACATTCCTGCTGCTGTTAATAGCTTGCCAAGGAACTCCATGAACATTGGTAAAGAAGGGTTTAACGATAAAAATCGCACCGGATATGACCCCATGAAATCTAAAGGCCCAGGTGTCAAACAATACAACATCACTATTTACGCTTTGTCTGCAGAACCCAAATTCAACAAAGAAAAAGTTACTCGCGCAGAATTGCTTTCAGCTATCAAAAGCATCTCTCTAGCAAAATCAACCCTCACCTATAATTATGAGCGCAACGGAAAATGATAATTTATATCCGTATCCTTCGTACCGACAACCACAAGAAGAATAGGGTTTATTTTCTAGGTAAGGAGTAGGGCCATTCTTTTTCCCGGAACCATTTAGTAAGAATGAATTTTTCGCCTTTAATGACGGGTTCGCCCGCATGAGAAGATTCAGGCAAGATGGATTGATTGCAGATGTTTTCCCAGATGATTAATTTCCCCGCTTCAGGCTTAACAGAAAGTCCAATTTCAGGGAAGCCCGTAGCGCCACCTTCTTCAACATCATTTAAGTACATCATTGCAGTCCAAGGTCGGTTGCCATAATACCGAACGGTTTCCTTATCAGCGGAGAAGGCATCGAAATGGCGTTTGAATTCCTGACCTGGCTTATACCACTGGCCCTGAATGGGTTCCGAAAAACGCAGTTCAATCCCAGTTAAAGCTTGGATATTATCTTCAATATTAAGGATGGGGGTAAAATCAATTCCAGGATTAAGAAAGAATGCAGTTAGGCTGGTTCTGCTGGTATCGTAGGCGGTATCTTTATCTGAACCTATGGTGGATGGATTAGCAGTATTACGAATAATATCACAGGCGGTATTACAAAGTTCAGGGGTAGCAAACCCCCGGATTTCGTAAATGTTAAAGGAGGAATGCAGCCTGCGAGTTCCAATTAAGGCATCAAGTTTTGCAGGATCAATTTTAATAGGACAAGATTCAAACAGTGTAGGTAAATTTAGCTCAGATTTGATAGCATCGGGATCAAAACCATGCTGCATAAGAATCTTGGCAACTTCAATCTTGGAAATGCCATTGCCCAGATTTTCCTTAACCCAAGATTTCCAACTTGCATCAAGCTGATTGGTCATAAGAAGTCCTGATTAAAAACTGATGTACCATTTAATGATTTGTTAGTAATAAGAATTGCCAACAAGGTTGAAGTATAAACAAAGGGAGGATTCCAAGCCATAGGTAATAAGGAGGCTAAGGTTGGAAACGAAAGATCAACCGCCAATGCGTTTGGCTTCAATTAATTCGGGGGGCATGGAATGTTCCAGTTTCCATTCAAAAGCAAGAGGTTGTTCGTCGTAAAAAACATTTTTGTTCGCTCGACCTAGAAACTGAAACGGAACGGTAAGGCTTTCGATTTGTCGAGTGATTCTGACAAAGAGAAAGATTTGGTAGCCAAGTGCTTGATGATGGATCAAGTTCTGGCCACCGATATGGTTCTTTTTGGTGTTAGATTGCGATTCCCAATGGAACAGATTTTCGCTAACGGGGTAGTCTTTGTACATGGTAGATTCGGAAAAATCTTTTTCGGTTTTATTGATAGTGATTAATAAAGCGTAGGCTTTTTTAAGCGGGAAGTGAAGCACCCCGACGCCCTTCTGAGTATTTTTAGAAAAGGTATCGGTGCCAAACGCAGCTTGAATTTCATCGTTACCATAATGGGCATGAAGTTCGAGGGGAAATGGTTGATATAATTCACCCTTATTAGCATTGGTTTTTTCTAAACTGTAGTCTGCGATTTCTTTAATATCATTGCGGAAATTAGGGTTAATCTTTATTCTTTCAAATGAATCATTGATCGACGCCATCCCTAAAGCGTTGCCACTTTTTCCCCATAATAAAGAATGCACCATACAGTTTGCAGCATTACTTTCTGTAGTTTCATTATTAGAAATTAGTGATTTCAAACGAGCAAGATATTTAGGGCCAGAAGATTGGCAGATTCGCCCCAGAGCTAAGGATAGAACTTCAGCATCGGGATCTAAAACCTTAGGAATAAGCCCAGCGGCGGCTTTCCATTCAGACCAAGAATTCATGGAAAGAACTTTTTCAGCCATAAGGTCATAGTGGTTAATAAAATTTGTAAAAGTTAATTGCATACCTGTATCTTGTTCAAAAGCTTTGATGGTTTCAGGAATATAAGTTTTTAAATTGCTATACGCAGTTTTGATGTTTTTAATCACAAGCTCAAGTGCTTGTTTTTCCATCTGGATAATGCAACCCGGGGGCAAATGAGGAAAACCGTGTTCGACCTCCTTAAGAATGTTAAATCTTCTACCGGGAAGAAGCGCTGCAAATTTGCGGTCGATGCGGTAACGCTTGTGCATTTGTGCAACAAAGTCGAGCACCAGTAAGCATTCCTTGCCAACAGCATGCCGTAGTCCACGCCCTAGTTGTTGTAGGTAAACAGTTAAGCTATCGGTAGGTCTGAGGAACATGACCAAATTAGCTTCGGGGATATCAACGCCTTCGTTAAAAAGATCGACAGTGAAGATAAATTTAATGATGCCTTGTTTAAGGTTTTGAATGGCATTTTTACGCAGGGAATTTTCACTATTTGCGTGAAGAGAAATGGAAGGAATGTTTTTACGATTAAATTCCGCCGCCATGAACTCTGCATGCTTGACAGAAGCACAGAAAGCCAGGCCTTTAATATCACTGAGGTTTCCTAGGCAGTAGAGGTTGAGCGATCTAAGGATGGCATCAACCCTCTGATTTGCAGTGCTCACATTTGAGACATAAGCGGTTTCTAATTCTGAGACGCTGTATTTCCCTTGAACCCAAAATTTTTCATCACTGATGTTGATGGGATCAGCAATGCAAAAATATTGAAAGGGGCAGAGAAGTTTTTCTTCAAGAGCTTCGGGTAATCGTAATTCCGCAGCAATGCGGTTGTCAAAAAAAGCAAGGATGTTTTCGCCATCCATGCGTTCTGGAGTTGCAGTAAGTCCAAGAAGGATTTTTGAAGTCAGATTATTAAAAACGGATTTATAACTGGATGCAGCAGCGTGATGAACTTCATCAACCACAATGTATTCAAAGAAATCGGGTGTAAGTTTATTCCAAAGTTGTCTTTCATTAAAGGTTTGAATGGTGCAGAAAAGGTGGTTAAAAGAGGCGGGCTCGGGCCTGCCACCACCCATTTGGGCAGCGAAATTTGGATCCTTAAGGATAGTCCTAAAGGTTTGGATACTTTGAGAGAGAATTTCATCACGGTGGGCAAGGAATAAAAGATTTGGCCTACGGCCTTTATTTGCAGCAACGAATCTGCGGTAGTCAAGTGCCGAAATTACGGTTTTGCCTGTACCAGTCGCAGCAATAATCAGGTTTTTAAAAAATCCCCGAATGGTTCGTTCAGCATCAAGATTTTGCAGGATACGATTTTGAAAAGGATAAGGGGTAACATCGATGAAGAAAGCAGTGTCTGGCTGAAAAGATTGGGTCCCAGACTGATCAAGAGCGACTTGGAGTTTTTTTTTGTCGGTGCCTTGTTCGTACCGAACGAATGTAGGGCTGTTCCAATACCCTTGAAATTCTGCTTCAAACTTTTTAATGACCTCAGGCAGATCTTGATTCGTTGCTTTAAGGTTCCATTCCAAACCTTCTCGCATAGCAGGTGACGACATATTTGAAGAACCAACATAGGCAGTAGAAAAACCGCTGTTACGATAAAAGTAATAAGCCTTGGCGTGAAGCCGAGTATGGTTTTTATCAAAAGAAATGCGTAACTCAACATTAGAGTATTGAGCCAAACTTTCAATCGCCTCTGCCTGTGTAGCGCCAAGGTAAGTGGTAGTGATTATCCTTACTGGAACCTTTCGATCTCGCAGATTATCAAACCCCGGGCGAAGAAGTCGGAACCCAGAATTGAGAATAAAGGAAACAAGGATATCAAGGCGGTCCGCAGAAGCCATCTCCCTATTCAATTCATTGTAAAGTTGAGGCCCGCCTCTGGAACCCGTAAAAAGTGAACTTTGCATAATTGAAGTTGAAGGAGAAAGGGGCATTTCATTTTGGCCCATCTCAAGAATTGCATTAAGCATTTCCAATTTATCACGGTCAATTTTTTCTTCTTCAAAAGTAGAATCCCAAACTTGAATCCCTTGAATGACATTGTTGAATAAAAGCAATTGATTTTTTGCAGAATCCTCGCCATCGAAGCTTTCCAGAACTTTTCGCAAAACTTGCTTAAGTTTATTGCTAAGAAAAGCAGGTGCTTCAGCGTCCTCAATTTTGGCAATAACTTTTTTAAGGGTGGTATCTTCGAGAAGTTTTTCTAACTGTTTAGTAATAAGGGAAGAATAAAGTCCGGGAGAAAGTTTTGCCATAATCCACCTGGTTAGGTTAAAGAAATCCAACCCCCAGGGTAACAGGATGATTCTAATCGGCCAGGAAAATAGTTGATCCAAAGAATAAAAAAGGGTGCCAGCCTTTGGCACCCTTACGCTTAATCAATCAGTAAAACCAAACACTAAACCCGGGGTAATTCGAACCCCTTGCGATACTCTCGCATGAAAAGTTAGCAATATTATTTCATCCAAAGTATTAAGTAATCCAATAAAAGCGTAAGGATTTGCAATGAAAATTAGAATTTCACATACTAAAATGATTGTAACAATCCCCTAGTTTTAATACGAGTTTATTAAAAGCAGAATGGAAAGACTGACTTATGCCCCAAAGAAATATCAGCGTACTAATGACCGCGTTTTTCTTGGTCGCTTCTATGCTACAAGCTGAAGAACCCTTCCATTGGAAACGGATCCCCAAAGATTCAACCCAAGTGCTTCATGCGAAAACTGCTGCTTCTAAAAACATTCTAGGCGAATTGAAATGCTTTCAACGAAATGGAGAACAGTGGGATTTGGTCGGAACTGTGATTCCTATCGTGGTGGGAAGGAATGGCGTTACCCCACCAGCGATTAAAAAAGAAGGAGATGGTAAAACTCCCTCGGGCCTTTATCGAATTGGATTAGCCTTTGGTTATAAAGATCAGGCAGACACCCATTTGAGATATCAGAAGATGACCAAGGAAGATATTTGGATTGATGATGAGAAATCTCCCGATTACAACCGGCTAGTGAAAACGCCAACCAAGGCGAAATCTTTCGAGTG
>Ga0209284_10003150_pt1 | contig 20937 bp, 19 predicted proteins | sample FRY03_FD_187211 | JGI IMG/M metagenome (GOLD analysis project Ga0209284, IMG submission 187211) | Freshwater microbial communities from Lake Fryxell liftoff mats and glacier meltwater in Antarctica - FRY-03 (SPAdes) (version 2) | ecosystem: Environmental > Aquatic > Freshwater > Ice > Glacier... | reverse complement strand
GCAGAGATAGGTCCAGAAAAAGACCAATACATCGCCCGTGCTGGCTGGACCAAAGACTCCAATTCCGCTTGGATCCAGCGCGTAAACCGCCACCAAAACAAGGTGGAGTTGTTGTTCATAGATGCTAAAACGGGTCAAAGCAAAGTGGTACTTACTGAAACCAGCGAGCAGTGGGTTGACATAAATGATGATCTTACCTTTTTAGACGACGGTCTGAGTTTTATTTGGAGCAGCGAGCGGAGCGGCTATAATCAGCTGTATTTGTATGGCATGGATGGCCAAATGCGCAAGCAACTCACCCAAGGCGATTATGATGTCGCTAGTTTTTATGGCTTTGACGAAAAAAACCAGCGACTCTATTACAGCAAGGCCTATCCAAGCGCCATGGAGCGTACGGTGTACAGCGCGGCTCTGTCAGGTGAGGAACCCCTCAAATTGAGTCCAAACCGTGGTAAAAACAGCGCCAGTTTCAGCGCCGATTTCAGTCATTACCTGCACTTCCACACCGACGCCAATAGTCCGTTAATCGTAAGCATGCACAAAGGCAGCAGTGAGCAAATCAGGGTGGTACAAAACAATGCTGACTTGCGCAAAACCTTATCCGAATACAATTTGGCTAAAAAAGAGTTTTTTGATTTCGACAATGGCCAAGGCGATATTTTGAATGGCTTTATGCTCAAGCCTGTGGACTTCAATTCCAAAAAGAAATATCCTGTATTGATGTTTGTGTATGGCGGTCCGGGAAGTCAAACCGTTGACGCCAGCTTTGGTCAGCACTATATGTGGTTTCAGTACCTCACACAGCAGGGCTACATTGTGGTGTCAATCGACAATCGTGGTACCGGTTTCCGCGGGTCAAAATTCAAAAAATGCATCTATCAGCAACTTGGCAAATACGAAATAGCCGATCAGATGGCTGGAGCAAGTTATTTGGGTGATTTGCCTTACGTTGACAAAGCGCGCATTGGTATGTTTGGCTGGAGTTATGGCGGTTATATGAGTTCCTTAGCCATTACTGTGGGTGCCGACCTCTTTAAAACCGCGGTAGCTGTGGCGCCCGTCATTAATTGGCGCTTTTACGACACCATTTACACCGAGCGTTATATGCGTACCCCACAAGAAAACGCCAGTGGCTACGACGACAACAGTCCCTCCTCCCATGCCGAGAAGCTAAAAGGCAATTACCTACTCATCCACGGTACCGCCGATGACAACGTGCACTTCCAAAATGCGCTGGTGATGAGTGAAAAGCTCGTAAAAGCCAATAAACAATTCGATTTTATGGCCTACACCGACAAAAATCACGGCATTAGCGGCGGAACTACACGCCTGCAGCTTTTCACCAAAATCACCAATTATTTGCAGGCCAATCTTTGATTTTTCCACAACCAAAGCCCAAATACTTAATATTTTAATAGATTTGACGATTCCCATTCCCAAAACCCCTTTATGAAAGACTTCAAAAAGAATAGCTTAGGCGCTGCAGATGCCAATTTCAACGCCAGCGGACACCCAAATGGCTTATACACGCTCTTTTTCTCAGAAATGTGGGAGCGCTTTTGCTATTATGGCATGCGTACCTTGCTCACTTTGTACCTGGTAAAATCACTCATGAAAGGTGATTCTGAGGCGGCCATGATTTACGGTTCCTATACCGCCTTGGTTTATGCTGCACCTGTTTTGGGTGGTAAATTAGCTGACCAGTATTTAGGATATCGCTTTGCTATTTTGCTCGGAGCCTTACTCATGGCTATTGGTGAGTTTATGATTTTAGGAGGCGATGAAACCTGGTTGCTTATAGGCATGGGTGCTATTATCATCGGTAACGGCTATTTCAAGGCCAACATCTCCACCATTGTAGGTAAGCTATATGAAGATGGTGATCCGCGAAGAGACTCCGGCTTCACTATATTTTACATTGGTATTAATGTAGGGGCCCTACTGGCAACTACCGTGGTTGCGTATATTGGCGAAACGTACGGCTTCAAATATGGCTTTGGTCTTGCTGGCATTGGTATGCTTGCGGGTATGTTCATATTTTGGTCTGGCCGCGACACTTACGCCCATGCTGCTGGTCTAGATATCCGCGAAGCCGCCTACAAAAAAGTAGTTGGTCCGGTAAACATCCTCCACCTCATTGTTATCGGCTCACTCGCGTTTATCCCACTTTGTTACTTCTTAATTAGCCAAAATGGCATCATGGATTATTTGCTGTTGGCCATTTTTGCTTATGTGTCTTATAGCTTGATTGCCGCTGGCGTAAAAGAAGGTGGTGTTTGGAAAGACCGCATGATTGCCTTGGTGATTTTTATGTTGATCAACATTACTTTCTGGGCCTGTTTCGAACAGGCAGGAACCTCCCTGACCCTGTTTGCTGACCGCAACGTAGATCGTTCCGTTTTTGGTTGGGAAATGCCGGCTTCGATGACGCAGTTCTTCAACCCCGCTTTCATCATCATTTTCGGATCTATTTTCTCTGTGATGTGGGTGCGACTCACCAAAATTGGCAAAAACCCGAATATTCCGATAAAGTTTGCCTTGGGCATTTTGCAATTGGGTTTGGGCTTCTTGGTCACCATCATCGCCGTTGAGTTTGCTGAAGACTTTAAAGTACCGATGATTACGTTGGTGGTACTTTATTTACTGCACACCACAGGAGAGCTCTTTTTATCACCTATCGGCTTGTCGATGGTAACCAAGTTGGCACCCCGAAACATTGCAGGCACGGCCATGGGTGGGTGGTTTTTGAGCTTTGCCATTGCCAATTTTGTGGCTGGTAAAATTGCCTCAATTACTGGTGGTGAAGATGGTGTTGTACTAACCGTTGAAGAAGGTTTGAATACTTATTTAAGCGTATTCTCAAACATCGGCTTTGTGCTTGTGGGTATTTCGATACTCATCATGATTTTGAGCAAGCGTCTCAATAAATTGATGCACGGCGTGGTTTAAGCAGCTCATGCCAATATACGAACACAAAAAAAGCACCTATTAAAGGTGCTTTTTTTGTGCTTACTGATTGCCTAAAACGGCAAATCGTCAGGCGTGCCTGGGTCAAAGTGACCGTAGTCGGGTGCCGCATCAGCCACGCTACCACTGTTGCTGCCGTCCATGGCTGCAACTTTCCACGCTTTTATTTCGGTGTACCAGCGGCCGTTGTATTCGCGGCTTTCAACATCTATGGCTACTTGCACCTTCACGCCTTCACGTAAAGGAAAAGTATCAATTTTATCGCCCCATGCGCTGACACAAACTTTTTTAGGGTATTGTCCTTCGGTTTCGAGAATGAACTCCCGCTTGCGCCAGGTATTTCCGCTTTTGCCTTGTCCGCTCACTTCTGGGAGCAAACTGTGAATCGTTCCTTGTATTTCCATGATTAATGCTTCAGTCCACAAATTTAAACGAACTAAGCTGCTAAGCGAAAAATGTGGATAAAAGAGGAAGTGTGTGTAACTTATTTTTTCTGCACCAGGGCCGACATCAAGGCCAACACATTGGCAAAAACAGGATTTTTCGGGTGTGGGTACAGGCGGATTTCGAGTCGGGTGCGGATTTGCTCGATGTAAATGGCCTCAATCACCAACAAATCGCCTTTTATAAAACGGGACATCAACATGCGCTTCCACCAGGCACATTTTGGCTGAAACAAATAGCGCTGGTGCACTTCAATGCCTTGTTCCGGATCTAAAGCTTTCCAACTTTCAGCTTTAGCAACTGAAAAATCCAGATCAGTACAACGCTCTTTCAATAAATCGAGCAAAAAAAGCGTGGCAGAAGTGTGTGCGCTACCTGTTAACTCATAAGTTAATCTGCTTAACTGCTTCTCAGTAAGCCATTTGCAAGTAGTATCCGAAGAAAAACTACCCTCGAAGGCTTTTCGGAAGGCCTGCATCACTTCTAAGTGGGCACCAGACTTTTTCCAATCATAGTACTGCTTTTTGTAATCTAACGACCGTACAATGGCCGATTTACGCACAATACCGTACCTGATGCGCAGCTCTTCTGCAGTTCGGGGATCAAAGTATCTGGTAATGCTCACTGCTATAAAACAATAAACAAGGCTTGTTGTTCAATTTATCTGATAAAAATACAAAAGCCTGCTATTTTTGCAGCAAGGTATACGTACCCCAAGTCCCTACAAATGAATTTAACTTTTTACGGCGCTAGTCGTCAAGTCACCGGCAGCATGTACCTGCTCGAATTAAACGACGGTTACCGCATCCTCGTAGATTGTGGTTACGATTTAGAACGCGGTCGTAAACTGCAGCCCGCTTCTGAGGAAGGCTTCTTTCCTTTTGAACCCAGCAGCTTGAATGTCGTACTGCTTACACACGCTCACGTAGATCACTCGGGCAACATCCCAAACTTATATAAAGAAGGTTATGAAGGTCAGGTACTATCGACCTTACCTACTTATTATTTGGCGGGATTGCTGCTCAAAGACAGCGCCATGCTCAATGCCAAGCGCATAAATACCGCGGCTCCCAGATCGCGCAAACGTAAAAAAGGCAGCAGCCTAGGCAACGCCGATACCACGGGCATGTATTTCGAAAGGCATGTAACCGAAACCCTGGACCGTTTTGTGCCCATCACCTACCAAAAGCGCTTTCAGATGCGCAAAGGTGTGCATGTAACCTTTAACCAGGCAGGACATTTATTAGGAGCGGCCAATATTTTACTCGAAATTGAGGAAGACGGCCAAACCAAACGTATTTGCTTCAGCGGCGATGTGGGCCGCAAAAACTACCCACTATTGCCCGATCCCATTGCCATTCCGCAGGTCGACTACCTCATAAGCGAAAGCACCTATGGTGGTCGCTTTCACAAAGACGGTAGCGATGCCGAAAGCATTCTGCTTGACATCATTCAAAAAGCCTGCGTTGAACAAGCTGGCAAATTACTCATCCCTGCCTTTAGTGTGGGCCGCACTCAAGCCCTGCTTTTTGTGCTGCATAAATTGAGTATAGAAGGTAAACTGCCGAAGATTCCAATTTATGTGGATAGTCCGATGGCCATAGAAAGCACCCAAGCCTACCAAGAGCTTCACCGTTTTATGAATGAAGAAGCGCGCGAATTGGCGGCCGAAACAGAAGATTTATTCAGCTTCGAGCAGCTCAAATTTGTGCAGCGCATTGGCGAGAGCAGAGCCATCAGCGACCATTACCGACCGGCCATCATCATTTCCGCGTCGGGCATGTTAGAAGGTGGGCGCATTCAAACCCACCTGAAGCAACAATTGCAAAACAACAAGGCCACTATCTTTTTTATTGGCTATGTGGCCGCGGGTACGGTAGGCAGAAAACTCCTAGATGGCGCTACTAGCATTACCATCGAAGGCCGCCGGGTAGAAGTGCATGCCACAATGGCCTATACAGATGTGTTTAGCGGGCATGCCGACCACAACGGACTGATGGATTTTGTGAGCAGTCAGGACCCCGCCAAGCTCAAAAAACTCTTCCTCACCCACGGTGATTTGGAGGCCATGAATGCCTTTAAAGAGGCACTTGTGGAGAAAGGATATGAAACAATCCTTCCAAATAAAGGACAAATGTTCGAACTTTAAGAAAAATTAAGACATGAAAAAAATACTCTTCATTGCCATGGCCTCCCTGTTGATGGCAGCTTGCGGTCAGGATAAGGCCGTTGTAAAAGAAATGGACGACAAAGCGGTGGCTATTCACGACGAAGTGATGCCTAAAATGGGCGACATCATTGCCCTCAAAGGCGAGCTCAAGGCCAAAATCGAAAGTTTAGACAGCACCCAACTTGATGTGCGCACTGCCCATGAGCAAATTCTGGAAGACCTGCTTATTGCCGAGCAAAGCATGAAAGACTGGATGCACGGGTATGTGGTTCCCGACTACAAAAAGCCTTTAGCGGAGCTTGAGTCCCTGGTAAAAGTGCAACTCGAAAGCATTGAAACCGTAAAATCCGATATGGAAAAGAGCATCACTGATGCCAAAACACTCCTTGGTAAATAAAGCTCTTTTAGTCGTAGGTTTGCTTTTAACCGCCTGCGGGCAACAAAATGCGACCGAACCGCTCCCCATTTTGGGTCCGATGGAATTGGTGCAAGCCAGCGATGGTAGCATCGATACCATATTTACACCTTACCCTTGGTTTGCTTTTGAGGACCAGCAGGGTTTGGTGGTTAATCCTGATTCGTTAACAGGACAAGTGCTGTTGGTAGATTTTTTCTTCAGCACTTGTCCTACCATTTGCAAAGATTTGCTCAGCAGTCTGCAACAAGTCCACGCCATTCACGGCGGCAACAACCAACTGCGCCTTTTATCGCATTCGGTTGATTCGTATTACGACACCCAAAAAGTGCTTGCTGACTATGCCCAAAAAGCGGGTGTCACCAACCGCAACTGGCTTTTTTTACGTGGGGAGGAGGCCGAGATATACAACATTGCGAAAACAGCATATTTATCCTATGTTGCTACCGACAGTACCGCGCCAGGCGGCTTCTTGCACAGTGGTCACCTCATTTTACTCGACCCCAACCGCAAAATAAGGGGCGTTTACGACGGTACATCTTCCGAAGAAGTAGCCCGTTTGCTGCAAGATTTGCCAAAATTGCTTAATTAGCTAGGGTATTAACACCTTTTTGCGGCTCAAACGTTGTTGCTTTGGACATTGGATTTTAGTCTACCCGGATTTTTTAAATATGAAGCAAGCTGTTGTTGGATTACATGCCCTGGAGGTAGCACTTCCTACCCTTTATTATCCCATTAAAGCATTCGCCGAATTACGAGGCTTAGAATACGACAAGCTTCGTTTTGGCTTGGGTTTAGAAAACATGGCCGTGCCCGATGCCGATGAAGATGTGGTAACCCTAGCAACGCAGGCAGTAATCGGACTCATGACCAAGCAAAACCTCGCGCCACATCAAATTGGCCGCTTGTACTTAGGCACCGAAAGTGCGGTGGACGGTTCTAAGCCCACGGCCACCTATATTTTGACTTTGCTGGATGCCTTTTATGCGCCCAAATACGGTTCAAATAGTTTCGAAAATTGCGACGTGGTAGACCTCACTTTTGCTTGCATTGGTGCGGTAGATGCGCTGCAGAATTGTCTCGATTGGGTAGCCAACAATGAACAGCGCCAAGCCATTGTAGTGGCCTCCGATACGGCACGCTATCGCCTCCATTCTACGGGCGAGTATACACAAGGAGCCGGCGCGGTGGCCCTGCTGTTGCGGCACCAGCCTGCTTTAATGAGTTTCGGAGCACATTGGGGTGTGAGTACAGCCGGCGTGCACGATTTCTACAAGCCCCTTCGCAGTCAGAGCAAGGCCACTTTGGTGCAAGACATCCTTTCAGCAGCCCAAAGTCCGGCCGATCCGCAGACTGTACTTGCAGCTTTAATACAGCACAATCATCCCCTATTGGGCAATGAAGATGCCAGCATAAGTCTGCACGACGACACCCCAGTGTTTGATGGGCAGTACTCCAACCAATGCTACCTAGACCGCTTACAAGGGGCTTTGGCGCATTTTAGTGCGCAAAGCGGTGCAAACAACCTGCTTACTGAGGAGTGGCAAGGACTGCTTTTTCACTTGCCCTATGCCTTCCAAGGTAAAAGAATGGCCAGCATCGTAGTGATGCGCGAATTGATTGAACTCGGCAAATGGGACACCTTGTTCCCCGACACGCCCATGGAAGCGGCCGACGAAAAAGTTTTTGCAAAAAGTGACTACTACAAAAATTACGTCGCTTCCAAAATAGCCCCCGCACATGCCGCCTCTATGCAGGTAGGCAACCTGTATACCGGCTCCATCTTTTTAGCCTTAGCCAGTTGGCTAGAAACGCAAAAAAATCAAGCCTTTACCGGCAAATTAGGCTTCCTTGCTTACGGCAGCGGCGCCAAAAGCAAAGTATTTGAAGCTCAATTACAACCGCATTGGCAACAAGCTGCCGCAGCCATACGATTAGAGGAGAAATTAGCCCAACGCCAAGCAATTGATAGCGTCACTTACGAAAAACTGCATACGGGCAAAAGCGGTAAGGTAGCCTCATTGAAAAAAATGGTTCAAAAAATAGGTTATCAGTCTGAGGGCCCCACCCCTTGGGTATTGACCTACCAGTTGAATGCCCAAATTGATGTTTAAACGTTAAGTTCTCCTTAAAAAAGGTTAAGAACAGCGGCATATATTTTAAAAATTGTGTTCTTTCCTCCAGAAAACCGAACTTCGTTACTTATGAAAAAATTGCTTTTCCTTCTCAGTCTCGTGCTTTTCACAATTACAGTAACCACTGAAGCTTCCGCGCAAGCGGCACCAAAGCCTCGTAAAAGTCCTTTGGCCGTTACCCAACTCAAATCTGGCAAAACCTACGTCCGGATTTTATACTCACAACCTCACAAAAATGAACGCGAAGTGTTTGGTGGGCTGGTGCCTTACGGTAAAGTATGGCGTTTAGGTGCCAACGAAGCTACTGAAATCACCCTCACGCACAAAACCAAAATAGGGGGCAAAACGCTCCAAGCCGGCACGTATACCCTGTTTGCTATACCTACAACACAAAAATGGACCCTCATCTTCAATAAAGACCTGGGTTTGTGGGGAGAATATGACTACAAAGCCGCCAATGATGTTTTGCGTTTCGATGTACCCGTAAAAGCAGTAGACCAAGCTTGGGAGGCTTTCACTATAAAATTCGATAAAGCAGGTAAAAAAAGCACGCTTACAATGGTTTGGGATAAGACTTCTGTTGAAATTCCAGTCGAAATACTCAAATAATATTTTTTAGCACACACACATTGAAGAAGTTTTTATGGAGGTCGGCAAGTTTGTTGTCGATGGGCTTGCTTTTGGGGGCTCCGATTTTATTAGCCCAAGGGCCGCCCGTAGGTCGCGGTAACATGCCTGCAATCGGTAAAATTTACGGCAAGGTTTTGGAAACGGGCAACCGAAAGCCTGTTGAATTTGCCACCGTAACGGTTTTAGCACTCAAAAAAGACAGTATTATTGGCGGTAGCTTGGTGCGCAGCAATGGTGATTTCTCCATCGACAAGGTGCCTTTTGGCATGTACCGCGTTAAAGTAAGCTTCATCGGCTACAAAACCGTGGAGAAACAAGTCAGCATTACACCCCAAAAATTTGAGCAAGACCTTGGCAATTTGCGCATCGACATTGATGCCGCCCAATTGGCCGTGGTTGAGATCACCGAAGAGCGCAACACCATGGCGCTGGGTATCGACCGCCGCACCTACAATGTTGACAAGGACCTCACCAGTCAGGGAGGCACTGGTTTGGAAGTGATGCGCAACATTCCTGGTTTAACCGTAGATGCTGATGGCAGTGTAAAACTGCGCAACGCCACTCCTACCATTTTTGTGGATGGCCGTCCTACCACCCTCACCCTCGAGCAAATTCCTGCCGAGCAAATTGAGCGTGTCGAAGTCATCACCAATCCCTCCGCAAAATTCGACGCCTCCACCACTGGTGGCATTTTAAATATTGTATTAAAAAAGAACACCAAGCCGGGTTACAATGGCGCGGTAAATGCGGGCATAGGTACCAATACCCGCTACAACCTCGGCGGCAACATCAACATCAAAGAAGGTAAAGTCAACTTTTTCACTTCTTACAACCTCAATGTAAACCGCTTCGATGTAGCAGGTTTTACGGATCGCGAAAACTTTAGTACGGAGCAACTCGTTGGCGGTTTTCGGCAAGACAACGTAGCTACCTCAAGCCGGCAATTCCAATTTATGCGCTTTGGAGCCGATTATCAAATTTCTAACCGCAATGTACTCACCGTTTCGCAAAATTTTGGCGGTGGCAATTTCGACAATAACGAGCGGCAAATCTTTAACACCTTTGATGGTAACAGGCAAGCGATAAGCACTGGCAACCAGTTAAACGACCAGGCCAACTTTTGGCGCAACTCCAGCACCCAGGTCCTTTTTAGACACAATGCTCCTAAGGCAGGCAAGGAGTGGACCACCGACCTCACCTTTAACCGTTCGCGCAATGGTACCGACGCTTTGTATACCCTCAACAGCTTTGATCCTGGAGGTGCTATGTTGCCTGGCATGCCCCGATTACAGAAAAACGACGGTGGTGGTCGCAACCAAGTGGCTACTTTTCAGTTCGATTATGTGGATCCATTGACCGAAAAAACCAAGTTAGAATGGGGTTTGCGCTCTAATTACCGCCAAAACAACTCTGAACTCGATGTAAGCGTCAAGCAAGGCATTGGCGACTTTTTACCAGATACCGCCCTGACGAATTATTTTGTAGTCGACGACATCATCAATGCCGCTTACATCAATATGAGCAGCCGCTTGGGCAAATGGAGCTACCAAGCGGGATTGCGTTTCGAACAAACTTATTTTGTAGCGGACATCACAAACAAAGGTCAAAACTTTAGCTATATTTATCCTGATGGCCTAGATAATTTGGGTAAAGCACTCTTCCCGAGCGTATTTTTATCGCGTAAATACGGCGAAAACAAGGAGTTTCAGGCCAATTTCAGCCGCAAAGTCAATCGTCCTAGTTTTTTCCAAATGTTGCCTTTCATTATGTTTGCCGACGCCCAAAGCTTCCGCATTGGAAATCCTGCTTTGGCGCCCGAATTTTTCAACATCGCCGAAGTCAACTACAGCCACATCTTCAAAAAAGGCAATTATTTAGGCTCGCTATACTTCCGCCAAACCCAGAATGTAATTACCAATTATGTATATGTGTTGCCTGCAGACTCTAGCATTTTAGTTAGCAGTTTCATCAACGGCAACAACCAGTACAGCTATGGTACCGAGCACACCATAAAATACAGTCCCGGTAAAACCTTCGATCTTACCCTCAACGCCAATGTGTTTTACACCGATATACAAGGCGGAGATGCCGTCGGCAACTTAAATAACCAAGGTATTAGCTGGAACACCAAGTTGATTGCCTCTTACCGACTGCCAAAATCGTGGACTGTGCAGCTCAATGGCGAGTATGAAGCCCCGCGCATTATTCCGCAAGGGCGCACCAACCATGTGTATGGTGCCGATTTTACGGTGAACAAAGCCTTGACCAAAAGCTGGACCCTCAACCTCAGCTTGGTAGATATTTTTAACACCAGGCGGTTTGGTGCGATTTATAGCACCCCATTTTTTACACAGGAGTTTATTCGCAGACGCGACACCCGCTTTTTGCGCTTCACAGTGAGTTATCGCTTTGGAGAATTTGACACTTCCTTGCTCAAACGCATGCGCAGGCCAAGTGGCGGCGGCGGTATGGACATGGATTTTTAAGTCGATTTAGCGCGAACTCTTGTTTTTATCGCTAGGAATGCCTTCCAGCACATCTAAAATGTCTTTTACCATGGCATTTTGGTGCACCGACTGTAGGAACTTGCCTTTTTCGCTGAAGACATAGGCCGAAGGGATGAACATTTCGCCAAAATACTCATAAAAAGCTGCATCCACATCTGCTCCAAAGTAGATGTGGGGCTTTTCCCAAAGATTTGCTTTTTGGGCATATCGAATTGCGTCGGCTTCGTCGAAACGGGTTACAAACACAAAATCGATGTCTGGCAGCTGCTCCAACTGGCGACCGATATCGGCGCCCAAAACTTGGCAGTGCTCGCAATCGGGACTAAAATACAGCACCACTGTTTTGCCAGACCGCAAATCCGACTTGCTGATGTTGCCTGTGCCACCAATTTCAGGAAACTTAAACTTCGGGAGATTTTCTAAGCGGCCTTTTTCATTAATGCCTACTTCTGGGTTAATTTTTTGGTAGATAACGTAGCCGAAGATAAAAATGGCTACCAGGGCAATACTTCCTTTAAGGGCTTTTTCGATGGTCATGTTGCTGAGTTAACCCTCAAAAATAGCAAAAATACAGGTAAGCCGAGTTGTTCCAGCAATTCTTAGCGCCAAAATCCCGACGGCTGTTAGTACAAAAAGAAGTCCTATTGTTTGTTAATACCTCAAACCAAAGCATCAAAATTACTATTCTGGCACTACCTTGTATTTAATATAAACCCATGAATATACTCCTCACGGGCAGCACCTCCGGCATTGGTGCTGCCACCGCCGAAATATTAACAGCCCAAGGCCATGCCCTGTGGTTAGTCAACCGCAATGCCTCCAAAACGGCCTCCCAAATCGCCAATCTCAAGCAACAAAATCCGGATGCCGAGCTGCATTTTGTACCTTGCGACCTCAACGATCTTTCAAGCGTTGCGCAGGCGGCTGCCGGTTTGAGCAAGCTCACGCAAATTGACGTGTTGATTAACAACGCAGGTGGACTCACCGATACGCGCAAAACCACTACTGACGGTTTTGAAATGCAGTTTCAGATGAACCACCTCGGGCATTTTTTACTCACCAACCTCCTCCTGCCCCAACTTTTGCCAAGCAAAGCCAAAGTCATCAATGTGAGTTCAGAAGCCCATCGGGCAGGCAAAATTCAGCTCAACAACTTACAGCTGAGTAGCGGCTGGAGTACTTTTGGTGCTTACGCCAATGCCAAACTTTGCAATGTACTCTTCACCAAGGCACTGCATGAAAAGTATCAGGCGCAAGGACTCACCGCCTATGCCCTGCATCCCGGCGTGGTAAATACTGGTTTCGGTGATGGTTTGGGCAAGATGAAATGGATGTGGCAATTGATGACGCCCTTTTTGATTACACCAGCTAAAGGTGCAGCCACCACCATTCACCTGGCCACTGGTGAGGTAGGGAGCCTGCAATCGGGTGCGTATTACAAAAGTAAAAAGGTGAAGGCAAACGCTGTGGCGGGGAACGACCTCAGCTTGATAGCGGGTATGTGGTCGGCCAGCGAAACCTTAGTTGCCAACTGGCTCAAAGGTTAAAGCTGGAAGCGCAAACCCGGGCGAATCTAGCGGCCAAGCACAGGCACGGTGCCGATTTCGCGGTAAGGCGTATTTAATACATTGCTCGCTTGCACAAAAAATCGCTAAATCAACCCTGGGATAAGCCCGACAGTTGTAATCGCTAACGCTATTAAGGTAACGTCCGGTGTAAGCTGCCATTTTTACCAGCAAAGCGGGGTTCCCCATGCAAACCCTCAATTGCCGTTGGTGAATATTTAAGTTACTGGTTATGATGCTCTCTTGGCGGGATTTAGAACTAAAAGAGGCGGTGTCCCCATGCAAACCCTCAATTGCCGTTGGTAGATACCCAAGTTACTGGTTACAGTGCTCTCTTGGCGCGATTTAGGACCAAAAGAAGCGGTTTTCCCAAGCAAACCCTCATTTGGCAGTTGGTGGTTACCTAAGTTACTGGTTATGATGCTCTCTTGGCGCGATTCAGAACTAAAAGAAGTGGTGTTCCCCACACAAACCCTCATTTAGCAGTTGGTGGATACCCAAGTTACTGGTTTCAGTGTTCTATTAGCGTCATGCGGAACCAAAAGAAGCGGTTCCGAGGTAGTGGTTTAAACTGCCATTCCATGCTAAGCCACCCACCCCAGAAGTGCGGTGACTGTGAAAATAAGCTGGCTGCTCCCGATGAAAAAAAGTCGACTTCGCGCTGGCGTTTATAACCGCGTAGATTACTTTTCCAATTTCCTTGCCCAGCTTTCTAGTCTACCGCCCCGAAAATAGCTTTCGTTTTTTCGAATTGATCCTTAAAATTTTCATTGGCATAAAAGCCATTCGTACAAAGGCCCGCTGGTTGTAGCCGGCCAAGATGTACAACTGGTGGGTGCCTTGTAGCCATTTCGTGCCATAAAACACATGAGCCATGCTAAAATCTGTGGTAAACGGGTAGCCTATCGCGCCATTGAGTCCTGCCGACAAAGCCTGCTTCCACTTACCAACCAGCAAATGAACGGCCAAATTGCTCGGGTAACGGCCGTGCTGACCGCCGCTCAAACCCTTGCTAAGCCCTATTTGCGCTCAGGGTTTGGTAGTGATGTTGAGAGGACCGGCGCAGGCATTGGGACGGTAAATACGGGTTCTGGAATCCTTTCAGCACCTCGATACGATCAATTTGGTCGGAATGCACCACCAAATTCAACAAGTGGTGACCTGTTTGTGGATTGCTCCGTTTCACGCCATTAAGCAGTACGGGGTTTGGCCGAAAGAGTCCCCGCGGACGCCGACATCCGCTTACGCGTTTCGCGGTCCCCTTTGGCGGACGTAGACCCCTGGCACATGACTTAAAATTTCAGCCATATTTTGAACCGGAAGTTGCGCAATAACGGCACGCTGCAGTATGTTCATGCCGCTGGCCGACTGCGAAAAAGCTGTTTGGATACGCTCCCCACTAATTTCTGCGTCTTGGTTGGCAATGGTAGTATTTGATAAGTTACTTTGGCCTTTCGCCGTAAACATCCCTATCAAAATAAAACGTGCTACGAATCACGTCACGGGAGCTAAAGGTAAAAGCTCCAAACCCGCCTACCGGTGCTTTTTCGAAGAAATTGGCATGGCGGCTGCCTTCATGAACTCAAAAATAAAGCGTATTTTTGCGACTTCGAATCAATAATCATGAACCGCAGCCAGGAAATCGCCCGCCGACGCACTTTTGCCATTATTTCGCACCCCGACGCGGGCAAAACCACCCTTACTGAAAAATTTCTACTCTTTGGTGGTGCCATTCAGTCTGCAGGAGCTGTAAAAAGCAATAAAATCAAAAAATCGGCTACCTCCGACTTCATGGAAATTGAAAAGCAGCGGGGTATTTCGGTTTCCACCTCGGTGATGGGGTTTGAGTACAACGGCCGGCGGGTGAATATCTTGGATACGCCTGGTCACAAAGACTTCGCCGAGGACACCTACCGCACCCTTACCGCCGTCGACTCCGTAATTTTGGTGGTAGATGCAGCCAAGGGTGTGGAAGAGCAAACCGAAAAGCTCATGTCGGTTTGCCGCATGCGCAATACGCCGGTGATTATTTTCATCAACAAAATGGACCGCGAGGGACAGGACCCCTTCGACCTGCTAGAAGAATTAGAAGAAAAGCTCAGCATCAAAGTCACTCCCCTCACTTGGCCCATCAGTAAAGGTGCCACTTTCAAAGGCGTTTATAATATGTACCGCAAGCAGCTTAATCTATTTGCCCCCAATAAAACCGGCATTTCAGATGAAGTGCGTGCGTTTGCGGACCTTAACGATCCACAACTCGATAAAATCATCGGGAAATATGCCGATCAACTCAGAGAAGAATCTGAGTTGGCGGCGCTCTATCCTGCTTACGATCGCGAAACTTATTTGGCTGGCGAAGTAGCGCCTGTTTTTTTCGGCAGCGCGCTCAACAATTTCGGCGTGCAAGAACTCCTCAACACCTTTGTAGAAATAGCTCCAGAACCGCGGCCCCGGTTGAGCAGCATGGGTGAGGTAAAACCAGAGGACCAAAAACTTTCAGGTTTTGTATTTAAGATACATGCCAACCTTGACCCTAATCACCGCGACCGCATTGCCTTTATGCGCATCTGCTCCGGCCTTTTTGAGAAAAACACCTTTTACTTCCATCCCCGCCTCAAAAAGAAATACCGTTTTTCAACGCCCATTATGTTCCAGGCCAACGACCGCACCAATGTTGACAAGGCCTATCCAGGCGATGTGGTTGGCTTGTATGATACGGGCAACTTCAAAATCGGCGATTCGCTAACAGAGGGCGGTGCGTTTTTTTTCAAAGGTATTCCTGCTTTTTCGCCTGAATTGTTTCGGATGGTAGAAAACAACGACCCTTTTAAAGCCAAGCAATTTGAAAAAGGGCTCAAGCAACTCACTGACGAAGGCGTGGCCCAGCTTTTTACCCAGCAACCGGGCAATCGTAAAATCATTGGCACGGTGGGCGAGCTGCAATTCGACGTAATCCAGCACCGATTATTGCATGAGTACGGCGCCAAAGTAAGTTTTAGGGGGCTGCCGTATTTAAAGGCTTGTTGGATTGATTCGGAAGATGAAGCTGCGACAGAAGCCTTTTTTCGCTATAAAAAAGACCATTTGGCTTACGACAAAGACGAGCGCCCAGTGTATTTGGCCGACAGCTTGTGGATGTTGCAAAGGGCCATTGATGAAAATCCCAAATTGAGCTTCAAATTCTCTTCCGAAATTATTGTGTCGGAGGATGCGGAAGAAACTGCTTGATTTATTGACCTAAATAGACCTTCAGTGCGCGACTGCGGCTTGTATTGCGCAGGCGTCGAATCGATTTTTCCTTGATTTGACGTACCCGTTCGCGTGTGAGGCTAAATTTGTCGCCAATTTCTTCCAGCGACAAAGGAGGAATGCCTCCCAAACCGAAATAAAAGCGGAGCACATCTGCTTCCCGATTTGTGAGTGTACTGAGTGCCCGCTCTACTTCTCTGCGCAGCGATTCACTCATCAGCCCGTTATCAGGACGCACCTGGTCCACATCTTGCAGCACATCGAGCAGCGAATTTTCTTCACCATCTGCAAATGGCGCATCCATCGACACATGGCGGCCCGATACTTTCATGGTGTCTTCCACGTCGTTCACCGTCATGTCGAGCACATCGGCCAATTCGGCTGCGGTAGGTTCGCGCTCAAACAGCTGCTCGAGTTGCGAAAAGGCCTTAGAGATTTTGTTGAGTGAGCCCACCCGATTTAAGGGCAAGCGTACAATGCGCGATTGTTCGGCTAAGGCTTGCAAAATTGACTGGCGAATCCACCAAACGGCATAAGAAATGAATTTAAAGCCCCGTGTTTCGTCAAAACGCTGTCCTGCTTTGATGAGGCCGAGATTCCCTTCGTTGATAAGGTCACCCAAAGTAAGGCCTTGGTTTTGGTACTGTTTGGCCACCGAAACCACAAAGCGCAAGTTGGCTTTGGTAAGTTTTTCGAGGGCGCGTTGGTCGCCTTGCTGAATGCGTTTGGCCAAAATCACCTCTTCATCCGCCGTAATCAAATCTACCTTACCAATCTCTTGTAAATATTTATCGAGCGACTGGCTTTCGCGATTGGTGATTTGCTTACTGATTTTTAGCTGGCGCATACAAATAATTTTCGGGGCACTTGGCACAACCAACCATTGGGTCGCAAGCCTGGCTTTGTAAAGTAACTCTAATTAAGGCAGTTCGCACCACCTTGTCAAGTCCCCAGCATAATTTCTACCAATGATTTTTTAAACCTTTAAATAAATCAGCAATATTTTTAGAAATAAGGCAGTTTAGCGGTTATTTATATGGTGTTACTCTTTGGATGTAGACTGGGGGCTTCCTAAAAATTCCGGATAAAAGTGAAGCGGCACATTTGTTTTTAGCTGCCGGGTAGTCCTGTTGCCATTGCCGTCGAAGCTAAAGTTCAGGTCAGGCGTAAGTCCATTTACTCTAAACAAACTTTACAAGGTATGCGCTCCGCTGTAGCTGTATTCGTTCTCGTAAGTTACCGAAGTCGCATTGCCTAAAAGCTCTTTACTAGCCGCCAGTGTTTTTTTGAGGATGTTGCCCGAAGGCGAATAGGCCATCGCCAAGGTGTAGGAAGCATTAATGGACCCGCTGCCATCGCTCGAGTCGAGGCGGTACAAATCGTCGTAGCTGTAGTTGTAGGTGAAGCTGCCGCCTAAGCCATCTGCGCCAGTGGCTGCATTGGTAATGTTGGTGATATTACCTACCGGGTCGTATGTATAGCTGATATTATGCAAGCTGCCGTTGGTTGCCGTGGTGCTGAGGTTTTGAAGCCTTCTTGTGGCTGCGTTGTAAATATAATTAGAAAATACGCCATTGCCATATTCAAAGCGCGTGCGGCTGCCGAATTCGTCGTAGTGGATGTTGTTAACGTAGTTTTGGGTGGTGGCTTTGTTGCCTTGCATGCTTATGAGCTGCCCGCCATTGTCATAGTCGTATTCCACCAATTCCCCATCGGGATACAAAATGGTGTGAATGCGGTTCCAGCTGTCGTATTGCCAGCGGGTAGCAAAAGAAAATAAACTATTTATTTGCGAAAATTTACCCGATGCCTTTCTCAACTAAGACTCTAATTTCCATTTTCACAGCCCATGTCTATCTTGAATTTTGTCTCTTTGCCATCCCTGAAAACATAAATAACATCATTTCCTTCCTCCTTATAAACTGAATCTCCTTCAGCTACGAACTCATAAAACCCTTGGTTTAAGCCTTGAAACTCCAGCTCTTGAGCCACATCATTATTCCCAATCCTTAATGTTCTTGCCCTGTGGTTTTTTTGGTCTTGAAACTTCTGTACAATAATCCCATGGAAGAAATACGTTTCAATCATTTGCTCTTCTTGCAAACGACATCCACGTCCGCCATCTAAAACCACACAATTTTATCCCCAGCAAAAATGAATGCCGTAAAGACCAGTGTCGCAAGAACGCTGTACCATTTAATTTGCATCTTTTAAGTAGTTTAAGGATGAGAAGAGAGTATGTTTATACTATGAGAGGAAATCGGAACGGTTATGGGTCGTTTTTACTGACATTAAAGTATTAAGAGAGCTAGGTTTATTAAAGCAGTTTCCGTTTCTCTAAAACTTCTTTTGCCTCCATATAAGCTTTGTGCAATTTTTTCTCTAATTCCTCTTTCGAGGGCAACTCAGTTAGATATTCTGCAACCATTATTCCATCCTTATGCATTTCCAGTAGTTCCACTTGTTCTTTACTTGTTTCCGCACAAAGAATTAGCCCAACTGGAGCATTTTCACCTTCTTGTCTTTCATTTTTATTTAGCCATTTGAGATACAATTCCATCTGTCCTTTATACTTGGCTTGAAATTTTCCGATTTTTAATTCAATGGCAACCAGCCTTTTTAATTTCCGGTGATAAAAGAGAAGATCTAGATAATAATCTTCCCTATCTATTATCATCCTTTTTTGTCGCTCTACAAATGCAAATCCTTTCCCAATTTCGAGAATAAATTTCTCAAGCTCTGCCAAGATTGCGGTTTCTAAGTCATTTTCCAAATAGCCATATGGTAGGTTTAAAAAATCGAGTAAGTAAGGGTCTTTAAACTTATCAGATAGATCATGCTTCTTATTGGGTAGCTGAATATTTGCTATTTCTGTTCTTTCATATGTTTTTTGCTCAATTTGCTTCCTAAGGCCTCGAACACCCAACTGTTCTTCTATTGCCCGTTGAGCATAAAAGTTTATCTTTTCAATTGATTTTAATGGTATAAGTACTAAGAAGTGCGACCAACTTAAATATCGGGACAGTGTAACGACAATTTCTGAGTCTGGAAAAACATCAGCAAATTGAAGCATTCTCCTAAGATTTTTATCTTCAAAATTCCGTCCATAGCGCTCTTCTAATTGTCGTGACAGCGTAACGACAATTAATTTTCCGTATTCGGCACGTCTATGATCTAAGATAAAATCATTGATCCTCTTTCCTACTTGCCAAAAAAGGATAGTCATTTCGCTATTCACTTGCAAGAGTACCTTGGAATGGCCTTGATCAATAAGTTTACTAAGTTCATTGTATAAAACTATTTCCGGCTGTATATGGCGCTGCTCAATCATACGCCAATTTACATTTTTCCATACTTGATTTCAAATATGCTGTACAAGAATTAGAGATTGAACACTCACCTCAATCATAGCCAAATATAATCAATTGCTTGTCTATATGGCCGTCTTTGTACATAATGTTTTGCAAGCTGGCGTTGGATGCAATGGTGCAAAGGTTTTGAAATCGGCGCGCGGCGCTTTTGTAAATATTAGAAGAAGAAACGTCATTTCCGTATTCAAAGTAGGTGCGGCTACCAAATTCATCGTACTCAATGTTAATGACGTAGGTTTGAAAAGAGCTAACACTATGAACCTAAATGAGATTTAATTTTTCAAAGTCGTCGACTAATCCTTCTTCATAAAATCCGATCTGCTCATCCGCAAGATTGCAAGTTAGAGCTTGAAAGTGCGATTGCGAGTCTCTGGAAGATGTTTTCTCCAAAATATCTTCTATTGAGCTTGTAAATAAACTCATCCATATAGGCTTGTAGGAACTTCGCCTTGATTTTGTGATAAATGCCTAAAAATGCCCTTTTTGCATTGCTAATAGCAATGTGAGCCCATTTGAGAGCAGTTTTCGTAGTTTCTTTGGATGACTTTTCTGTTAAATGTACGTCCACATATTTGCTGATGTTAACGTAAGATGTGCTTTTGTCAGTTGTAATTACTGCGTTTTCTCCAATGATAGCGGTTATAAGGTCATCATTATGCTTAGCTGAGAATGAGTCACAAACCTTCATCTTAAAAAACCGACAGCTTGAGGATTGTTCACCTGTTTCAGGGTTTTCTAAAGGGGTTGATTCAGCAGCAACCACTGCTTTGGTCTGCTTTTTACTTCCTCTGCCTCTTTTGAGATTATTCTTTGCTCGTTCTGATGTTTCAGTTTCAAAAAACGCATCATCAATTTCAATCATATCTTGTAAGGCATAGCGATCATCACGCTGCCCCATAGCTGATCTGAGTTTGTGCATCGCTCGCCAGATGGGTTCATATCGTTTTTTGCCCAGCTGCCGCTGTACTTCTGAAGCAGAGAAACCCTTCTTGGTGGCTGTCATTAACATCATAATGGCATACCAGGTCTTGAATTTGAGCTTTGAATTTTCCATCATGGTACCTTTTTTCAAACTTGTACGGTAACTGCATTTTGCACATTGATACATCCATATGCTCTGCAGCCAATAGTGTTTTTGGCCTTCGCATTTACTGCAAACAACGCCTTGTTTGTCCCTAAGGGCTTTAAAATGCAACTTGCAGGCCTCTTCACTGCTGAATTCGTCGAAAAAGGTCAATAATCTCATGGCTTTTTTCTTTAAAATTCAGCCTCAACACTGCCACGTCTTGTCAAACTAAAATTTTACTTGTTAACTTGCGGATGAGCAGAAAATAAAAAAAAGCCACTCGCTTTGACGAATGGCCTTAAAAAAACAGGATAATAAATGCTTAGTTTTCTGAACGCGGCTCGCGGGGAGCACGCTCTTCACGGGGGCCACGGTCTTCGCGGGGTCCGCGGTCGCGGTCGCCATCGCGTGGACCACG
>Ga0209284_10003147_pt1 | contig 20942 bp, 17 predicted proteins | sample FRY03_FD_187211 | JGI IMG/M metagenome (GOLD analysis project Ga0209284, IMG submission 187211) | Freshwater microbial communities from Lake Fryxell liftoff mats and glacier meltwater in Antarctica - FRY-03 (SPAdes) (version 2) | ecosystem: Environmental > Aquatic > Freshwater > Ice > Glacier... | reverse complement strand
ACCAAAGGAAAAACGTGGCGTAACCGGTAAAAATGAAAAGAAGACCAGCCGAGGCAGTTTCCCGTTAGGGGTTTTGACTCTCAAACGTGCCGGTCAGCAATAACCAAACTCGCTAACGGTGCGGGAGGAGACATTAGTGAGTTTGGAATCTGTGAAGGAAATTGGACGTTTCGGGGACGTTGAGTAATTTCTTCCAACAGTTCTTGGTCTGGATGGCCAACACTTTCTCCAACACTTTCTCCAACACTTTCGTGATCACCCATTTTTGTGAGGAAATCGTGCCATCGTCAGGATGAATAGGCCCCCGGAGTCTTGTTTTGTGTCGTTTTCTGCGTATACAAAAAAGGCGGGCAAAATGGGTACAAAGTCTTGGTGCATTTACCAACGTTAGGGGATCGAACACGATGGGTAACGGATCATTTTGCCAACGTGATTGTCTCTGGCCGTAGTGCGCAACTCATCGGCTGATTGAGAGCAAGGCATGCACGAAGCACGCACATTTCGGTAGCGAGCAGACGTGCAGTCTTGCGTACTAGATGTCTCTTTCAGCAGATTTGCTGGTCAAGTCATATTTTTTGGGCGTCATTCATATTTGGATGAAAGGGTTTATAGGACTGAGGTGCTCGGGTCTCTGGCAGTAGGTCAAACCGACGGTCCGAGGAACAGATTTAAAGGCGCTGGAATCTAATTTGGAGGGACGAAGGTCAGAAACTGGCAAAATTTCACCTTCTGCAGGGGCTTCATTCAACTGGGAGCGGCTTCGGAGGAGTAACGCCTGTCAGTGAGTAATTACTTTATTCTTTGTCCTTTAAAAAGCACGCGGGCTATAAGAATTCGACTCGGCTCGTCGATTCCAGTTCTGGCTGGATTTTGATGGGACCACTGAAAAGTGACCGTTGCCCCTAAGAGTTGTGGCAGGCCCATATGAATGAAGGCGGCAACCCCACGGCCGCATAGGCTGCCTCTGGCAACATGGACAATGACGATCTTGCGGCTTCGGCAAATCAGGCTGCTGCCATGAGAGAACTGTGCCGATTCAACCCGTGTGAATGATGATTTCGGCTTAAGTGAGCCGCATCGGTCAGTGAATTGTGATGGGCCTAGGAATCGGTCTCTCGAAAATGATTTACCAGGTTAATATTTTTATCGGAGACTCAATCAGGTTGACGAACGTTTGTAGCCAGCGTGCGGCATTAGCTCCGTCAACAGGACGATGGTCTACTGAGAGCGTTGCTCGCATTACCTGACCGAGCGCAATTTCACCAGCAATAACAACTGGTTCAAGCTTTATTCCACCAACAGCCAAAATACTCGCTTGTGGTGGGTTGATTATTGCCGCGAAGTCCTCGACCCCAAACATGCCGAGATTTGAAATCGACACCGAGCCTCCTTCAAGTTCGTTTTGACGAAGAGATCCGGTGCGGGCACGCTGGGTTAAGTCCTTTGTCATAAGGGCAATGTCAGTGATGCTGAGATTTTCCACGGAACGCAGAGTCGGGGTGACAAGCCCTTGTTCTGTTGCGACCGCCATGGAAATATCGACCGTTGTGAATTGCACAACAAAATCAGGCGTCCAGATGACATTCAGGGAAGGCACGCGCATGTGTGCGGCCGCGACCGCTTTGATCAGCAAATCATTCACTGAAATTCTGACTACGGAATCCTGATTGAGTTCAGCACGCATCGCCATTAATCGATCTACCTTCATACTCGCACGAAGATAAAAGTGCGGGACAGTAGTTTTACTTTCGGTGATTCGATTAGCGATTGCTCGACGTAGCTTGGTGTGTGGGATCTCCTGCCTGACAGCACCCGGGATTATCGTTGAGGAAACCGCCGGTGAGGTTGTTGCCGTGGATACAGAGAGAGTCTTCATCACCGCATCGACATCTTTCCTGCGAATTCGACCGGCAGGCCCAGTTCCCACAATATTGGACAAGTCCACTCCGCGTTCGCGAGAAATTCGGCGAGCGAGTGGACTTGCAAAGAGTCGCTCACCATTTGTTGGCGGGGTTGCGACAGCGCATGCGATAGGCGCCGGTCCGCTTTCTTGAATGTTGGTTACTTCGACTCCAACGTGATATCCAAGCTCCTTTAAAGTTGCCGTTGAGTCTGTGATTTCTTCACCCGGAGCACCGATGAGGGCAATGGGCACACCGATACCCACGTTGGTTCCCGCAACAACGAGGTGGGTGTGCAGAATCCCATCAGTTTCCGCTTCTACATCGACGACGGCCTTCTCTGTTTCAAGGATGGCAAGAATGTCGCCTGCTTTGAAATGCGACCCTACGGGAAGCGGCCACGCTGAAAGAACTGCAGATGTAGCGCCAGCAGCGACTTCTGGCATTAGTAGAAGTTCAGCCACGTGAATCATCTGCCAAGGAATTCAGAGCCGTTGCCATTTCTTCGGTACGCGCTATCGCTGCTCGTTCCAGCACCTTGCTAATACTGGGGGAGCTCTCGGCGCCGGTGACCCGAAGCACGGGTTGATCGAGCCAATCGAAGTAACGCCGTTGTATCTCGTCAGACAACCAGCCGCCATAAGAAGTGCCTAACGCGCCTTGCTCCGCAATGATCACATTGTTGGTTTTCTTAATACTTTCCCCAATCGTCTCCCAATCGATACTTGCTCTGTCGAGCCAGCGAAGGTCGATAACCTCTGCGTCGATTTCACTTTGTCCTTCAACTGCCGCCATGACGTAGTTAGTCATTGCGAGATAAGAGATTATGGTGACGTCCGATCCCGTTTTCTTGATGGCGGCTTTTCCGATGGGAAGAAAGTAGTCGTAGTTATCGGGCACTCCTGGTCCACTGGAGATGTATAGATCCACGTGTTCAAGAACCACAACAGGGTCATCGCAGCTGAGTGCCGTATTCATCAAACCCACGTAATCAAAGGGATTTGAGGGTGCCACAATTCGCCAACCTGGATTGGTAACAAAGATTCCGGCCGGATCCATTGAATGCTGTGATCCGTACCCGGTGCCCATGGCGACCTTGCTCCGTAGAACAAGGGGGACTGGGCTTTTCCCGCCAAACATGTGACGCGCTTTGCCAATTTGATTGAAGAGTTGGTCTGCAGCAACCCACATAAAGTCGGCGTACATGAACTCAATGACGGGACGAAATCTGCCATCGAGTGCCATTCCTCCAGCAAGTCCGGTGAACGCATTCTCACTGATAGGGGTACCGAGTACGCGGTCAGGGAACGTGTCCTTCAATCCTCGGGTCGCACCATTTGTGCCGCCGTTGAGGCGGTGGATGTCTTCACCCATGATCACGACACGTGGATCTTTCTCCATTCGATTGAACATGACACCGGAAACGGCATCGATAAATTTTATTTCGGAGATTTCACTGTCAAAGTCGTCGAGATCCTTGTAGACAGATCCTTGGAGCTCAGAGAGATCACCGCGTACGCCGACATTGACAAATGCAGGGTCTGGCCACTCTGAAGGTCTAATGCGACGTTCATTTGGCTTACCGCCTTCCACCTGCTCAAAGAGCACTGAAGTGATGTCAACCATAAGTTCTTTTGCCTGTTCGACGAATGAATCAAGTTGACTTTGAGTGTGAATTTCCCGTCGAACAAGGTGAGATGCAACTTGATCGATGGGATCACGAGCGCGCCAAGAGGCTTCTTCTTCTTTTGTTCGGTACTTGAATGCGCTGCCAGGGAATGGGCCATTTTGGTGGAAGTAACGATAAACGTCTGCCTCAACAACCGTTGGGCCTTCACCAGATCGCATGTGGTTGTTGGCTGCCTGCATTGTGAGATACACAGCGAGTGGATCCATTCCGTCGACCTTGAAACTTGTGATTCCAAATCCGGGGCCGCGGGCCGAGAGGCGGGGTTCACCGGTTGCTTCAAATACCGTGGTCGACACTGCATAAAGATTATTTTCTATGAAGAAACATACGGGTACTTTCCATGCCGCCGCGAGATTAAAGGATTCAAGCGTCGACCCAATGTTTGCTGCACCATCACCGAAATAGGTGACGGCAACATTGTTCGTACCAGCATGTCGGTGGGCCCAGGCTGAACCCGTCGCTAGCGGGACACCGCCACCGACAATTGCATTGGTGCCGATTGCACCCGCTTCTTCCCACTGTAGATGCATTGATCCACCGCGTCCATGACTAAACCCCCGGTTGAGGCCACAAATTTCGGCTAGCGTGATTAACAGGACGTCACGGATCGACCGCTCAATTCCAATGGATGGGTCGATGCCTTCCGGGGCTAGGTGAGCCATTACTTTGGCAAGAAATTGGTGGTGACCACGATGGGAACCGTTTACGGTGTCACCGGGGATCAGGGCCAGAGCCGAACCAGCGGCTCCGCCTTCTTGACCAATGCTGGAGTGAGCCGGGCCATGAATGAGCCCTTCTCCCGCTAAAAGCAACACACCTTCCTCGAAGGTCCGGATCAAAACCATTTGGCTAAACATGGCGCTCAGTAGTCGGCGGTCTGCGGCATCCCAATCGGCGTCGAGCGGCGTAATTTGGGTCCAAGTAGCTTCCGGGCGCAGAGCGGTAATTTCAGGCATAGCTCAAGATTTCCATAAAATGGATCCAAAATCAAGCAATACCGCAATATTTATTGAATACTTACGGTAAAATAGTGTCCTAGGGAAAATAATGGATCCACAAATTCAACGTAGAGGGGTTCCTATGGCCGGAATACCAGGATTGCAACGGGTTGACCATATTGGTATCACGGTGCCCAACTTAGCGCAGGCTCATGATTTTTTTACAGAGGTGCTCGGATGCGAGTACATGTACAAACTCGGGCCATTTGAACATGCCGATACGGATTGGATGAGTGAACAACTCAACGTCCATCCACGGGCCGTGATGAGGGAGTTACATTTTTATCGGCTGGGTGGGCAGGCTATTTTCGAAATATTTGAGTATTCAGCTCCAGACCAGAACCTCGACCAACCAAAAAATAGTGACATCGGTGGGCATCACATTGCCCTCTATGTTGGCGACTTTGATATTGCCTTGAAATTCGTACGTAATCAAGGATTGCAAATTCTTGGTGAACCGACCTCGAGTAAAAATGCAAGTGAAGGCCAGCGCTGGGTCTACTTCTTAAGTCCGTGGGGGATGCAATGTGAGTTAGTGTCTTACCCAAATGGCAAGGCGTTTGACCACGATCCCGGAAATTTCCAGTAAAGAATTGAAAACCACATGAATTCGGAGTTGCCCGAACCGTCAGCGAGTGAGCGAATCGCACAGATTCTCGAAATGGAGATTCTCAGTGGGGTAATTGATCCGGGAACTCGCATCCGACAGGAAGAAGTGGCTGAGCGGCTTGGATCAAGTCGATTGCCGGTACGCGAGGCATTGAGAATACTGGCAGCCAATGGACTGGTTCAATTGGAAACAAATAAGGGAGCACGCATCCCACAACTGGACAAAAGCGAAGTAGATGTCTTGTATCGGATGCGCGAGCGACTTGAACCGCTAGCGCTTTCGGAGAGCATGCCGCATGCAGACGACAGGATATTCAGCGAGCTAGAGGAAATTCAATGCGAGATTGAGGCTGGAGTAGACGTTTCTGAATTCCTTGAGTTAGACAGACGTTTCCATTTATTGACCTACTCAAAATGTCCGACCGAGGACTTGAGAGATTCAGTGGCTCGATTGTGGAATTCAACGGCGCATTATCGTCGTGCTTTTATGAAGGTAACCGGACCTCAACGCCAATGGATTGTCAATGCGGAGCACAGACTAATAATTGATGCCATGCAGCGTTTCGACACCAAAGATGGTGAACGTTACCTCCTGGGTCACATTCGCAGAACCCGCAAGGAATTAGCAATTCACCCCGAACTTTTCCTTTCGGAGTAAGTCTTGATCGTCACTTCACCCTCAAGGAGGAGCCACATTATTAATGTTTCCTCCACGGTCACGGAAGTTTTACTTTAATTTGAGGTAACGATAGGCCAAAAAATATGTTACTAAATTGTGATTCTATTTACGAAAAAGTAACTGATATTGCGGATCCGATGCTCTAATTTTGTGTTGGTCCTATGGTAGGACCACCGGACAGCACTACCAAATTTAAGGAGAGATATGAGTTCACGATCTATGCGAGAAATAAGGGGCAGGAAAATGCGTATCCCAGCCGTAATAATGTCGGCGATGCTCCTATCGGCATGCTCGAGCGGCACCTCAAGCGAGTCGACTGTCGACACAACAAATCAAGAGACTTCGAGCGCCACCGAATCCGGCACAGATTCTGCTGCTGCAGGAACCGCGCAAGACATCGCGGTTGCCACCTTTAGTTCGGAACTGTGCCCAGTTAAGGACCCTGCGGCCGTGGCTGATATTCCTGCTTCCGTGTCCGGATTCACTGGCTATGCGAGTGAACCCGGTGACTGGCTTTCTCTCCCAGAATCGTCACCCCTGACAGGAAAAAACGTCGCAGTCTCGGTGATGGGACTCGGGCAGCCATTCTTCCTAGCAGTAAAAGGTGCTTGGGAGGAACTTGCAACTCAATACGGCTTCAATCTAAAAGTCTACGATGGAAAATTTGACGCAGGAAGTGTGCAAAAACTCGTTGATGACATCATCGCAGATAGACCAGATGCAGTGGCCTTCGCTCCGCTTGATAGTGATGCCTCAGTTCCCCAGATCCAGAAATTTTTAGATGCGGGTATCCCAACCGTGACCTATAACGTCCAGCCGCGTGAAGTTCTCACTCCTCGGGTTTTCGCGGACGACTTCACGGGAAGTCAGACTGTTGGCTGTAATGCTGGCGCCTACTTTGCCGCGAAATTTCCAGGTGTTGCACCAAAAATCGGCATCGTCGATCTTCCGCAACTTCCACAAGTTGAGGATCGAAAGAATGGATTCCTTTACGGATTCCTCTCTCAAATGCCGGATGGCGAAGTCGTTCAAGCTGTTGATGGCGGCGGTGTAATTGACAAAGCGCTACCTGCTGCGTCGGACCTTATTCAGGCGCATCCCGAAATCAATGTAATTTTTGGGATAAACGACGACTCTTCACTCGGCACGGTCGCGGCTCTTAAAGCGGCCGGAAGGTATGACTCGGAGTGGGGTGTATTGGCGGCCGTTGACGGATCTGCACCTGCAATGAAAGAAATGGCTGATCCGACTACTCCATACAAAGCAGAATCGGGATATCCACCAGCAAACTTTGCATATGCCGCATTTAATTTGTTGGGTGCAACGTTAGAAGGAAAGACAACACCGGCAACTCAGGTCGTTGTTGGATATCCACCGATTGACCCCTCACCTGCAGGCATCGCGGACTGGCTATTGGTCCAGTACCCAGGCTAATTACCTGATTCCTGCCGGAGGTCATCCCAGATCTTCGGCAGGAATCTCTATCTCAAATCAATGGAGAAGTAATGAGACCCGGTGGCGTGAGTGTGTTGAGGGTTCGTGGTTGGTCGCGTGCGTTGCGTGGTAATCAGATTATGGTGTCGCTATTTATTTTGTTTGTCTTGATGGCTGTGTTTACGTCGATGAGTGACAGGTTTTTGACGTGGGACAACATGCAGAACGTGACTCGATCGGCTTCCACGGTTGTGATTGTGGGCAGTGCAGTTACCTTGGTGATGATCGCGCGTGGTTTGGACTTGTCGGTAGGGAGCGTGTTGGCTGCGTGTGGGGTTATGGCCGCTTTTCTGGCTGCGGGCGGAATGAATTTATGGCTTTCTTATTTACTGGCGATTTGTTTAGGCGCTGCTTTTGGTGCGTTTAATGGTGCGCTTGTGGTTGGTTTTAAGGTCACTCCAATCATTGCAACGTTGGGTACGTTAAATATTGCTCGTGGAATGGCGTATTTGATTTCGCCGAGTGCCATTTTGGTTGGTCTTCCCGATGATTGGAGTTTGATCGGAACAAGTACCGTCTATGGGCTTCCTATTCCAGTGCTTATCGCGGTGGTGGTGGCGCTGTTCTTCGGTTGGCTCCTTGGGCGCACGGTATTTGGTCGTCATGTGTATGCGATTGGTGGAAACGAAGAGGCTGCGCGACTTTCTGGTGTCAATGTGAACCGAGTGCTATTCAGGGTCTATCTGATGAGTGGTGTAGCCACTGGTCTCGGTGCGGTTGTGCTGACGTCACGTTTGGGTAGCGGGGATCCAAATATTGGTATTGGGTTTGAGTTTGAGGTGATCGTCGCCGTCATCTTGGGTGGGACAAGTCTTGCTGGTGGCCAGGGACGCATAGCTGGAACTGTAATCGGAGCTTTGATCGTCGTGTTCTTGGGCAATGGCCTCAACCTCATCGGCGTGGAACCTTTTTGGCAATACGTCGCTCAAGGAGTTGCACTTATTGCAGCCGTTATTTTAGATCGCCTCGCTCGTCAAGAGCGCGCTGAAGCAAATACCCGAGAAATTATTGAACTCGAAATTGGTCACGATGGCATCACTAACGTGGAGAAAACCACAGTAAAGGAAACCATATGATTCGCCACGTAATCGACGGACTCGATCACCCAGAATGCGTCACATGGGACGGGTTGTGTGAGTTGACTTTTATTGATGCTACATGGTCAGCGGTGCAACAATGAAAGCTTTGCGAAAGTTACATTCAAAATCAACAGAACTTGCTATTTCAGAGCTACCGATCCGAGAGCTAGGTCCAGACGAGGTTCTCGTGTCAGTTTTTGCAGCAGGAATCTGTGGTACTGATTTGCACATCATTGATGGCTCGTACCCAAGTTCAACACCGGTGACGCTTGGCCATGAAATTGCAGGCTTAGTGGAAGCCGTCGGATTTACTGTTGATTCGTCATGGATAGGTAAGCGGGTTGCAGTGGAGCCACCCGTGGGCTGCGAGACGTGTCGGTGGTGTCTTGCTGGGATTCCAATGCACTGTCCGAACCGGATGTCTCTGGGCACACATATTGACGGAGGATTAGCAGAGAGGGTGATAGTCCCTGCGCGAAACCTTCATGAATTGCCGACAGTGATCTCGGATCACGCGGGAGCACTGCTAGAACCCCTTGCGTGCGTTTGCAATGCCCTATTGGACCCAATCAGTATTAAACCCGGTGACCGCGTGGTTGTGATTGGACCTGGAACGATTGGTATTCTTGCAGCCCAAGTCGCAGGGACGTTGGGTGGAAACGTCACTTTAGTGGGCCTTAGGAGCGACGAAGCTCGACTGGATCTAGCGAAACGCCTTGGTATCGACACATGTCTTTTCGATGAAGATGAGTCACGAAAGCGTATTGAACAACAATCAGCCGACGAGGGAACTGATATGGTTATTGAGTGCTCAGGTTCTGAAGGAGCCGTTCCCTGGGCGTTTTCACTTTTGCAGCCTCGAGGGCATCTCGTCCTTCTTGGTTTGCTTTCAAGTGATACAACAGTCAAAGTCCCCGCTATTCTCACTCGGGAATTTAGATTAAGTGGAAGTTATGGAAGCACCCCGAAGTCATGGGATCGGGCCGTCGAGCTTGTCACTTCATGCGAGATCCAATTGGATCCGCTAGTCACGAGCGTTTTTCCATTGGAAGATTGGCGAACTGCATTCGAACAAATGCAAGCCCAACAGGGGGTTAAGACACTTTTGGATCCTCGGCTGTGAGTTCGGGCGCAGAAGTCACGGGAGATTGTGAGCTAATTCGGCCTTTGGCTGTAAGAATCCAGAAATTGCGAGATGAGGTTAAAAAATTTTGAGATATTGAACATGGATTGAGCAAGCCGGGGCTCAATCTCGGATGTTGGTATGGATGCGATTTGTAAATGAGGTTGTTGACGTGAGTAAAACTGAAATACTAAACTGCGGATGGTCCTACCACCAGACCGCGATTTCGTCCAAGGAAGGTGAGACGGATTATGGTAAATGAAGTTCAAGATTCAATCGGACCCTCGTCAATGAGAGACAGCGTGATAGTGCGAGAGCCAATACTTGAAGTGCAATCGGTTTCTAAAAGATACCCGGGGGTATTAGCACTCGATGAAGTAAATCTTGCAGTCTTCCCGGGCGAAGTACATTGTTGGATTGGAGAGAATGGGGCTGGCAAATCAACTTTGATAAAGATTTTGGCTGGGGCTGCTTCCTCTGACAGTGGAACTATCTTGGTGAGTGGCCGAATAGTTAACTTGACGAGCCCGCATGTTGCGCAACAAAAAGGTCTGAGTTTTATTTTCCAAGAATTAAGTGTCGTAAATGGGCTGTCGGTAGCAGACAATATTTTGCTGGGAAACGAAATTTCAAACGGGACCGCTATCCGTGTCAAGGCTAGTGAAATGCGTGCAAAGGAGTTGCTTACACGCATCGGTTTCGGCTACTTAAATCCAAGCCGAAAAGTAAGTGGACTTTCCACAGCCGAAAAGCAAGCAGTCATGGTTGCCCGGGCACTCAATCTTGATGCTCGGGTCATATTCATGGACGAGACGACGGCTTCACTGGATCGCGATGAAACAGTCCAACTGTTCTCGGTAATCCAGTCGCTTAAGTCTGAAGGCCGGAGCATTGTGTTTGTTTCCCATCGATTGCAAGAGGTTAAACACATTGCTGACACCGTCACAGTGTTTAAAGATGGCCGGGTCGTGGGAACCTACGCTACGAACGATGTCTCGGTGTCCGAAATGGTCCGGTTAATGGTTGGTCGTGATATCGAGCATGCTTTCCCAGCCAAGGATCGTGAATTTGGTGAAGTACTTATGCAGGCTACGAGTCTTTCTTCAGCCAAGGTGAGGGATGTACAGCTGTGTGTTAGGTCGGGCAAAATCATTGGCGTTGCGGGGTTAGTTGGTTCAGGGCGTACTGAATTGTTGCGAGTGCTATTTGGACTAGACCCTGTGACTGTGGGTGAACTTGAAATTGTTGGTCAGTCGCGTCGACTCCGGAATTGCAGAGAAGCAATGGGCCTCGGCATTGGTTTGGTTCCAGAAGATCGGCGAGGGCAGGGAATTGTGGGAATGCGCTCAGTCGAAGAAAACATCACACTCACCTGGACTTTGCAAAATCGTCACCGTTCATGGAAGCGAGACAGCGTCAAATTAGCGAGGAACTTTGTTGAGAGCCTTAGGATCCGCACCCCGAGTATTGGTAAGCAGATGGAGCTACTCTCCGGAGGGAACCAACAAAAAGGCATTGTTGCGAGGTGGTTAGCGGTACGTCCTCGTATTCTGCTTTTAGATGAGCCGACAAAAGGTATTGATGTTGGGGCTAAGGCAGAGATGTACCAACTAATAGACAAGTTGGCACGCGAAGGAATGGCCGTTGTAGTCGTTTCTTCCGACCTACCCGAATTATTAGGTCTTGCAGACGAGATTGCAGTCATGCGGGAGGGACAATTTATGGGCATTTTACCCGGCAGTTGCTCAGAGGAAGAAGTGATGCGATTAGCGATGGGGCATATCCCGTCGGTTGAAGTGGTGGCGTGAGTGTGTTGAGGGTTCGTGGTTGGTCGCGTGCGTTGCGTGGTAATCAGATTATGGTGTCGCTATTTATTTTGTTTGTCTTGATGGCTGTGTTTACGTCGATGAGTGACAGGTTTTTGACGTGGGACAACATGCAGAACGTGACTCGATCGGCTTCCACGGTTGTGATTGTGGGCAGTGCAGTTACCTTGGTGATGATCGCGCGTGGTTTGGACTTGTCGGTAGGGAGCGTGTTGGCTGCGTGTGGGGTTATGGCCGCTTTTCTGGCTGCGGGCGGAATGAATTTATGGCTTTCTTATTTACTGGCGATTTGTTTAGGCGCTGCTTTTGGTGCGTTTAATGGTGCGCTTGTGGTTGGTTTTAAGGTCACTCCAATCATTGCAACGTTGGGTACGTTAAATATTGCTCGTGGAATGGCGTATTTGATTTCGCCGAGTGCCATTTTGGTTGGTCTTCCCGATGATTGGAGTTTGATCGGAACAAGTACCGTCTATGGGCTTCCTATTCCAGTGCTTATCGCGGTGGTGGTGGCGCTGTTCTTCGGTTGGCTCCTTGGGCGCACGGTATTTGGTCGTCATGTGTATGCGATTGGTGGAAACGAAGAGGCTGCGCGACTTTCTGGTGTCAATGTGAACCGAGTGCTATTCAGGGTCTATCTGATGAGTGGTGTAGCCACTGGTCTCGGTGCGGTTGTGCTGACGTCACGTTTGGGTAGCGGGGATCCAAATATTGGTATTGGGTTTGAGTTTGAGGTGATCGTCGCCGTCATCTTGGGTGGGACAAGTCTTGCTGGTGGCCAGGGACGCATAGCTGGAACTGTAATCGGAGCTTTGATCGTCGTGTTCTTGGGCAATGGCCTCAACCTCATCGGCGTGGAACCTTTTTGGCAATACGTCGCTCAAGGAGTTGCACTTATTGCAGCCGTTATTTTAGATCGCCTCGCTCGTCAAGAGCGCGCTGAAGCAAATACCCGAGAAATTATTGAACTCGAAATTGGTCACGATGGCATCACTAACGTGGAGAAAACCACAGTAGAGGAAACCATATGATTCGCCACGTAATCGACGGACTCGATCACCCAGAATGCGTCACATGGGATCCCCGCGGATTCCTGTATGCAGGTGGTGAAGCAGGACAGTTGTATCGCATAAGCCCTGATAGTGGAGCCTTTGAACAACTGTGTACAACGGAAGGCTGGATTCTGGGTATTTGTCTTGACTGTGACGGAAATGCCTATTTGTGTGACCCGACAAACCACGCGTTGTTCCGTGCGAGCAGGACAGGCGAGTTGGAGTTAGTCTCAAATGGTACGAAAGAACGTCCGATGCAGATCCCGAATTTTGCTGTATTTGATTCAAATGGAAATCTGTATGTGTCTGACTCCGGCACTTGGGATAGTGTCTCGGGGTGTGTATTTCGTATTACTCCCGAAGGAGTGACGACAGTTTGGTCTTCAGGAACGCCGAATTTCACAAATGGTTTAGCTGTAGATGCCAGCGAGCAGTATTTATATGTAGTTGAGTCAACACTGCCGGGAGTGAGTCGTATTCCTATCAACAGTGACGGGTCGGCTGGTGTTCCTGAGATTGTTGTTTCGATGCCGCGTACCGTGCCTGACGGCATTGCATTTAATATCGATGGAACTCTTTACATTGCTTGTTACCGGCCAGATTGTATTTATACCTTGGATTTAGACGGGCAACTAGAAGTGTTCGCGGAAGATTATCAAGGTACGGAGATTGGGGCGCCTACCAATGTGGCGTTTGGAGGTAACGATTTGAAGACACTGTTCATTGCCAGTCTTGCTCGATGGCACGTGGGTGCAATGGATGTCAATATTGCAGGACTCCCATTGCATTATCCAAATCCTATAAGCCTGATGGGAGAAAATTCGTGAAACAACATGAGCTTTTTGCCATGGCTGCAGGGGTGCGGACGGCCGACGTAGTCTCAGCGCAGATCCAGGAACTCATTATGGAAAGAAAAATTAGTCCTGGAGAGGCTCTTCCATCGGAACGAGAACTCGCATTACTGATGTCGGTCAGTCGGAATGCGCTGCGCGAGGGCATTGGGCAACTTGTTCAGAAGGGTCTTTTGGTCACGAAGCCAGGTCGTGGAACATTTGTGGCTGAGCCCAATTTTGAAAATATGAAGGAATCACTTGGATTGCTACTTCAACTGAATCAAGTGGACCTCATTGAGCTTTGCGACGTTCGCATTTTGCTCGAGCCACGCCAAGCTGCATTGGCAGCGCAAAACATCCGGGAATCAGATACCGCGAGTTTGGAGCAAGCGATGAAAAACCTTCGAACGTCGGCTCATAGCGCAACTGCTCACGTCCAAGCCGATTTAGAGTTTCATAATGAAATTTCAGTATTAGCAAAACATGTGGTCTACGCATCGATTGTGACGGTTGTCCGTGAACCAATAACACGAGGAATGGTTTTCGGCACCAAGGTTCCTAGAGCGATTGATTTCTCAGATGATCAGCATGAATTAATTTTTGAGGCGATCATGGCGGGTCGCTCTGTTGACGCGGAGAATGCTGCGCGAGAACACCTACTTTATGTTCGAGAATATTTACAAACGCAACGGGCTGGAGTGGGTGTGGGGCATGGAGCCTGATGAGAAAATCACATCGATAATTCCATACGCCGAAGAACTCATCAAGCTTGAGAATCAATCCCTCTCTGTTTACATTAACGATCTTCGAGGCGGTGACGTCCTTTCACTCGTACATAAGAAAACTGGACGGGACGTCTTATGGCGTTCTCGGCGGGCACGGAGTGAGCGTCCGCGCGCTGGATCCCTCGGACCGACTGACACCGATTTCTATGACGAATACCCTGGCGGCATTCAGGAGTTGTTCCCAAATACGGCTAACACGACAGTGATTAATGGCGTTGAATACCCGTTCCATGGAGAGGCATGTCGAATAACTTGGGGATTAATCCCAAACAACCCTGACGCTGGCACCCAGGCTGACGCGTTGCGCGTCACACTTCAAGCCTTTCTTCGTCGAGCTCCGGTAAAGATGATTAGAACGATCAGCCTTGATCCTGATCGAGAAGTATTGTCGATTGAATCCAGTGTAGAGAATCTTTCAGATACGCGAACTCCCTATTCTTGGGCGTTTCACCCAGTATTTGGCGAAAATCTGATATCGGAAGATTGCACTCTGTACTTGCCGACAGACATGGTCACCGCGCATCCGGAAGAATTTTCTGTCAACCAGAAGTGGCCGCCAGGATCGACTCAGGCGCTCTTGATGCATCAAGATGTTGGTGCGTTGGTATTGCGGGGATCACGCGATATCGGAGCAGACCTACTTTACGCAGAATGTCCGAGTGCATGGTTTGTTCTGCGAAATGAGACGACAGGACTAACTGTCTCTGCTTCTTGGGACAGCGATGTAATGCCATATCTTTGGATTTGGCAAGAGTGTCATGATCCAAAAGGATTCCCGTGGTGGGGATTAGAGCATGTCGTGGGAATTGAACCGCACTCGAGTGTTCCGGCCCAAGAGTTAAAAACTCTAACCGAGACTGGTCAATCAAGTTGGTTAGGACCGAAAGAACGAATTACCGCGACGCTTCGACTATGCGTCAATGAGACGGATACTTCTGAAATACCCACAGGTGTAGACGCGTCCGGCTTACCAATGACTGAAGGGAAATAACTCAATGAATAATCCACAAAGATTTCTGGGTAAGACAGCTGTTGTAACCGGATCCGGATCTGGAATTGGTCGAGCGACTGCGATAAGACTCGCATGGGAAGGTGCTCGAGTCGGACTAGTGGATAGAGATCCCTTGGGATTAGCAGATGCCCAAACTGAAATTGAAAGGCAGGGTGGCGAATCTGTCGTGGCGCTTGCTGACGTGAGTCAGCCGGATCAGGTTCAGGGAGCCTTTGATGCCATCAAGCAATCCCTTGGAGTCCCACAGGTGCTTGTCAACAATGCCGGGATTTTGCGGATTGCCTCAATCGAGGATACAAGCGATGAACTTTTTGATCTCGTACTCCGAACAAACCTATTTAGCGTCTTCTACTTTTCGAAAGTTTTCGCAAGGTCACTCTTGAGTGCTGGAATTTCTGGGAGCATTGTCAATGTGTCTTCGATACACGCCGTTCTGTCAGAACCCAATGGCGGCGCGTACACGGCGGCCAAGGGTGGTATCGAGGCGATGTCGAGGACGATGGCCTCTGAGTGGGCTCGACGGGGCATAAGGGTTAATTGTGTGAGACCCGGAGCTACACACACGGCATTGAGCGAGCCGCTATACACAGACGAAGTCGTAGCGGCTCTTCGGCTGAGAGTACCGATGGGAACCATCGCCGAGCCAGAACAAATAGCGGCAGGCATTTGCTTCCTGGCTTCAGAGGAAGCCAATTACTCAACGGGAACCACTCTCGACATTGACGGGGGCTACATAATGGATGGAAGCCTCCCTGGCCTTACGTACACCTGAGAGGACCTCAATGCTCGATTCGATGGAAAACCCCTACATGGACGAAGAGAAAAACGTCGCATAACCAACGAAAAAAATGGAGACCAGCCGAGGCAATCCCTCCGCTGGTCTCTTTTTTGACCCTCAAACGTGCTAATCAGCACCCCACAACGTGCTAATCAGCAATAACCAAACTCGCTAACGGTACCGGAGGAGACATTAGTAAGTTTGGAAACCGTGAAGGGAATTGGACGTTTCGGCGACGTTGAATAATTTCTTCCAACAGTTCTTGGTCTGGATGGCCAACACTTTTTCCAACACTTTCTCCAACACTTGCGCGATCACCCATTTTTGTGAGGCGATTCGTCCATTTTTTTAAACGGATAGGCCCTCGGAGTCATGTTTTGTGCCGTTTTCTGCGTATAAAAGAAATACGGGCGAAACGGACATAATTCGTGGATTTCAACGCCGGATCACTGCATCAGACAGACTGAAATCCGACGCGATCTGGGCAATAGGGTTCTCATTTCTCCGCGTGAACTCAACCGCATCACGATGGAATCCTTGCGGATAAGCGAGAGGCAGAACAGACATCCTTCCAGCAGCGCATATCGCTACAGATTGATGTCAACCGAACCGGGGGCACCCCCTTTATCTAATTAATTGTCTCAATGATGGTGACTCCTAGGGCACTTTCCCTTTCAATAACTGGGAAATGCCGCGAATGCACTAGAGAGATGAACTTTGTGCTGATGCTAGTCAAGATACAAAGGCTAAACTTGATGAACATAAGTCCCGGACTCTCAAAAGTGCTGGATATCAATCCGCCGATGAAACACATGGTTCACTCGCCTCAAAATCCGAGACCCTTACAACTTTAAGACGGCCTACGCGGGCGCCAACACGATTCCAGCGTTTGACCTAAGCGCTGATTATTTGGAATGTCCGCAAGTCCTTCCGCCATCTTGCGTGTAGTTGGATCACGGATGCTGGAATCTCACTCTTGACTTGGCAATTCTAAAGGAATTAGCCTTCGACGATTGTGCTTTTCAGGAGAAGTATTATTACGAGCTTCTTCCTTAACTTTATTTTCTGTTGCGTGACCTTGATTTCTAGCAACAGCCTCTCGCACACTGGTGAAGGAATCTTGGCTCAACATTTCTAAGACATCAATGGGAGTCGAAGGATTAATTGCCACACGCCACCGAAGATGATCATCTTCCTCATGTGCAAATAGTGCAAGAACCTGGACGGGCGTAGACGGATTGACCGCAACAGATTGACGCAAAAACTTGTCAGGACGGCTTGCAAGTGTTGTTATGAGATTTAAGGGTGTGGCCGGGTTTTCTGCAACACCCCACCGGGAGCTCGTAACTGGGTCATCTGCCAACTTTGTCAGAATCGTCACGGGTGTCGAAGGATTTCTTCCAACAAAGTACCGGACTTCTTCGTCTGGATCATTGGCTAGCTCGGTCAGCACTTGAACGGGCGTTTCTGGATTACTCGCGGTACCCCGACGAACGTCTGCGGCCTTGGAATGTGCGAGTTCTGCGAGCACTTGCACCGGGGTCGACGGGTTTTCTGAGACAGCTCTTCGAATTGAGTTATCTGAGTCATCTGCTAAACACGTCAGAACCGACAGCGGTGTTTGTGGATTTCGTGCCACCTTCGCGCGCACCGAGTCAGGACTGTCATTGTCTTGATCTTTCGCGAGATCTTCAAGAATGCTCCTTGGTGTGGACGGGTTAGACGCGACACCTCTTCGGACGAAGGAGTCGAGGTCAAGTGCGAGTTTTGCTAGTAATTGCGCAGGTGTGGACGGGTTAGACGCGACACCTAAACGAATAATTTCGTTCGTGTCATTCGAAAGTTCAGTTAAAAGACTCAAAGGTGCTGAACGGTTAAACGAGGCGGCACCTCGGACATCTGCGTCACTCTCTAGTTCAGTCAACAGACTTAACGGTGTCAACGAGTTTCTAGCAACGCACCTTCGGACCTGACTCTCAGAGTCGTTTGCAAGTGCCAAAAGGACCTGTACGGGTGTTTGTGGATTCACAGCTACCCAAGATCGGACATTTACATTTTCGTCATTTGAAAGTGTCCGCAAGAGCATCTCTCGACGAAGATCAACCATGACTGCACATCACTCTTGACCTGGTAATTCCAGCATGATCATTCGCCGAGAATCTGAGTTTTCAGTCCGAATGAGCATTCGTGTTGATTCGTGCGCATGCATCTGTTCCGACTGATCATTGATAGCTTGAATGGTTCTGTCATCCACGCGGCTGCTGCTCCGCAGGTCATCACAAAGGAGACCCTTATTACCTGCGGCTCCTGCTCGCACAAGACTTTCAGTATCCCTGCTTACAAACTCCACATCATCGAGCGGCGTTGAGGGATTTCTTGCAACACTCGCTCGAACACTCGTTGCTGAGTCTTGCGCAAGTTCCTTTAGATACTGCACCGGCGTAGACGAGTTCTCAGCAACACCACTTCGAAGCGTTTCATCTCTATCAGCTGCGAGCTCGATTAAAATCTGCACGGGAGTAGCGGGGTTCCCAGCAATATTCCGGAGTGAAAAATCTTCCGAGCCGTTCGCGATTTGTGAAAGAACTAGACTTGGTGTTGATGGATTCCCAGCGATATGCCAACGGACTTGGTCATCTAAGTCATACATGAGCTCGGATAGGACCTGTCCTGGCGTTAATGGGTTTCTTGCGACGCTACTTCGGACCGTCTCGTCTTGGTCGTGGGCAAGTTTAGTGAGAACCGCCGTTGGAGTCGAGGGATTACCACTGACTCCTCTGCGTACGCGTACATCCGGGTGCAGCGCAAGTTGAGTGAGGAGATCCAAAGGTGCTGACAGATTATTCGCGACAGAAGCTGGGACTTTCGTGTCTTTTGAAAGCATGATCAGGATGTCCGTAGGTGCCGCCGAATTTACGGCCACATTCCAATGGAGGACATATGCGTCGGGTTCTCTTGCAAGCGAGGCGAGCACATCCACTGGAGTTGCAGGATTTGATGCAACAGCCCAGCGGACATCTAAGTTATGCGCCAACTCAGTTAAAAGGCTGACTGATGTCGACGGGTTTCTCGCGACTGCCCAGCGGACGGCGACTGCCGAGTCCAAGGCAAGGACGTCTAGAACTTGAACAGATGTTGACCGGTTTAAAGCAATGCACCTTCGGACGTCTTCGTTGGTCTCATGCACGAGTCGCTCGAGAATGTTCACTGGAGTTGAAGGGTTACTAGCGACAGCCTGCCGAACACTATTATCTGGATCTTGGCTGAGAACCTGCAAAATCTGGTCCCGACGTGGCTCACTCATATGGGTGACTCACTCGGCACCGGGGAGTTCCAGTGGGATCACTCGTTGTCGACTTGGGGTGAAAACAGAGTCAGGCACGACTACTGACTTCTGATTGACAGTTGCCTCGGGGCATCCCTTGTTCCCGGCGACTGCCCGCCTCACATCACTTTCAGGATCTCGGCTTAGTGTTGCTAGGAGGTCCAGCGGAGCCAACGGGTTTTGAGCGACACCTTCGCGGATGCGGTTCTCTGGATCTTGTGCGAGTTGAATCAGAAACTGCAATGGGATTGACGGGTTGAGGGCCATCTTCCACCGAACGTACCCATCCGGGTCTTGTGCGAGTTGAGTGAGAACTTGCTCTGGCGTTGACGGGTTTTCAGAGACGCCTTCGCGAACATCTTCATCGTTATCGTTTGCGAGTTGAGTGAGAACATCCACAGGTGTCGAAGGGTTCTTCGCGACTTCTATTCTGACCCAGAACTCTTCATCCTGTGACAATTCGGTAAGGATATGAGACGGTGTCGAGTGGTTGGAGGCCACACGCTCCCTTACATCATCCTCAGGGTCCTTTGCGAGTTGAGTGAGAATATTGACCGGCGTCGACGAGTTCCCAGCCGCGATGCACCGAGTGACGTTGTCTGTGTCGTATGGCAGTTCCGTAAGAATCTGTTTATTCTTTAATATATCCTTCAAAACGGCTTTGCGAACCCTTACCTTTCTGCGTTCAAGTGCGAGGTGCGTGCGAATATTTACTGGTGTTGCTTCGTTGCCTTCAACACCCGATCGGACGGATTGGTCAGAGTCGTACGCGAGTTGAGTGAGAACATGCACCGGTGTAGATGGGTTATATGCGACACTTTCTCTCACCAAGATTTCTGCATCCTGCGCCATTTCGATAAGGATATGAAATGGAGTCGAGAGGTTGCCGGCCACAATCTCTCTCACGGTGGCCTCAGGGTCCTTTGCTAGTGGAATGATAATTTCCAACGGCGTTACCTCGTTGAGTGCGACCGATTCTCGAACGGCCACCTTTGGATCGTGCGAGAGCTTTAAAAGCGTGTTCACTGGGGTTGACGGGTTCTCCGCGACACCCTCCCGAACGCCTTCATCTGGGTCGGTGGCGAGTCGGAAGAGAACCGACGCTGGGGTTGACGAGTTCCCCGCGACACTTACCCGAACGTCAAAATCTGAGTCGCTGGCGAGTGTTTCTAGGATCTTGTCTCGACGTGGATCACTCATGTGGGGACCTCACCTTTGGCCTGGGAGTTCCAGTGGGATCACTCGACGCTGTTTAGGTGTACCCCCGACTGGGTCAACTTCTTGAACCAGCGTACTTGTTTGTTCCAGCACAGCAGCATCGCCTGGATGACCTTTATTAGAGGCAACTGCCTGCCTCACATCTTTTTCAAAATCCCGACTTAGCACTTCCAACAGGTCCAGCGGTGCCGATGTGTTCCGGGCGACACACCCCCGAACGTATTCCTCTGGGTAGGTCGCGAGTTGAGTAAGAACCGACGCTGGGGTTGACGGGTTCTCCGCGACACCCTCCCGAACGCCTTCATCTGGGTCGGTGGCGAGTTGGATAAGAACCGACGCTGGGGTTGACGTGTTCCCCGCGACACACCCCCGAACGTGTTCATCTGGGTCGGTGGCGAGTTGGGTGAGAACCGACGCTGGGGTTGACGGGTTCCCCGCGACACGCCCCCGAACGTATTCGTTTGGGTCGGTGGCGAGTTGGGTAAGAACCGACGCTGGGGTTGACGTGTTCCCCGCGACACACCCCCGAACGTGTTCATCTGG
>Ga0209284_10003145_pt1 | contig 20965 bp, 23 predicted proteins | sample FRY03_FD_187211 | JGI IMG/M metagenome (GOLD analysis project Ga0209284, IMG submission 187211) | Freshwater microbial communities from Lake Fryxell liftoff mats and glacier meltwater in Antarctica - FRY-03 (SPAdes) (version 2) | ecosystem: Environmental > Aquatic > Freshwater > Ice > Glacier... | reverse complement strand
TGTTGTGGCGCCGGCAGAACTCACGCACCGTTAGGCCGCTTGCTTTAAATGACTCTTGTTCGCTCTCAAAGCGCTGCTCACGTGTCGTGCGTGTTGGGTTTAAACTTATCGTACTCATCTCAAACTCTCCATTGAAAATATCATGGGAGTAGTTTGAACTTTTAAATTCGTAAAAGATATAACGGCGTTGGCTTACCGCTAACGGATTCCTGCACATAGCATCGGGTCCGATGGTGCGCAGCTAGTACCATGCTGATCAGCAGGCGCATGCGGCAGGGGTGTTTTGATGTGTATTTTGCGTAAAAAATAAAACCCATCAATCCCACCATTCAATTCTCTCTTTGTTTATCCGACGGGTGATTATCGTCATCACAACGATTTAGTCGGTCAGGTTCGAAGGTGGTGTGCAGGCCCGTGATGAGCCGGGCTCCGCGCTCGAAGCTGACATAGGACCAGAGCCACTGCGTGCTGACGATCAACCGGTTACGCAGGCTGATTAGAAAGTAGATATGGGCAATGCCCCAAATCCACCAGGCAAACCACCCCTTGAGTTGCAGACGTTTAAATGCGATCACGGCGGTTTTGCGCCCGACCGTGGCAAGATTGCCTCGATCCCTATAACAGAAGGGCGGCGGTTCATCCTTGCCGGTGAGGCACGCCTTGATGAATTTTGCTACATAGGCACCCTGCTGCTTAGCGACTGGGGCGATGCCGGGGAGTGGCTTGCCGGCATTGTCATGCGCGAGCGCAGTATCACCAATAATAAAAACGTCGTGCATGCCGGGCGGTCGTAAATCGTCTTCGACAATCACTCGTCCGGAGCGATCACTCTTCAATGCGAGCCAGTCGGCAGCTGGTGAGGCGGCGACTCCTGCCGCCCAGATAAGTGTGCCTGCAGGCACATTTTGAGAACCTAATGTGACTCCGGTTGCAGAGCAATTCGTAACTTTATGTTTCAAACGGACATCCACGCCGAGGCGACGAAGCGCTTGTTCGGCATGGTTTGACAGTGACTCTGGAAAGCTAGCTAGCAACCGCGGCCCAGCCTCGACCAGAATCACGCGCGTATGTTTGGGATCGATGCTGCGGAAGTCTGCTGCGAGCGCCATGCGCGCCAGTTCAACGACAGCGCCAGCCATCTCGACCCCCGTCGGTCCGCCACCGATGATTACGATGGTGAGTAGCCGTTCGCGCTCTCGCGCATCAGGTTCCATCTCTGCGCGCTCGAAGGCAAGCAGCAAACGGCGGCGGATGTCTACCGCGTCATCAATCGTCTTCAGCCCCGGTGCATGGACGGCCCAGCTATCATTGCCAAAATAGCTATGAGTCGCCCCGGTCGCGAGTACCAAAACGTCATAGGCGATTTTGTGGTTCTCCAAGATGACTTGTTTGCGTATACGATCGATGCCAGTGACCGCACCAAGTAATACGCGTGTGTTGGGCTGGTGCCGGACCAGACCTCGAACGGGCCAAGCGATATCGGCCGGCGACAGTCCGGCAGTCGCCACCTGGTAGAGCAGCGGCTGAAAGAGGTGATGGTTTTCGCGGTCGATTAAGGTGATGTCCACTGACGCCTTGGCTAACCTTTTCGCGACAGTGAGGCCGGCGAAACCGGCGCCAACTATAATCACGCGAAGGCACTGGCCATTTACACCGCCATTGGCTACGAGCTGAAGTCGGCTCTGATCCAAGAGCTGTGTCAAACGAGATACAACTGGTTTTTCATGCATCTTTGTGGAAGTCACTGGGCGGCCCCCACAAGGCGAGCACCGCTTTAGGCTTGGCTGCTTGAAACATCCTTGCTTCCAGCCCTCTTGCACCACCGGAGTAGCGTCCGAGATGTGCCGCAAAGTAAAAGAAGCCCGGTGCCGGCAAGTCGCCGCGCCACTTGCTAATTACCACGGCTGCAAGGAAGGGACGCCCAGCGTCCGCATCCTCGATCATAGTCTGTTCCAACGCCTCAGCGACCTGACGAATAGTGTTTGGAGGTAAAAGCATTATCTCTTTGACAGTCTCCCAATAAGTGATCGATAAGCGCCGAGCGGCGAGTGATTGAAGGTAAGCTCGCAGCTGTCCAGAGAGCTCGTTAGTGGGATTGTTATCAATAGTGGGCGCTGATGCGTGAACAGGACTCATCGCGGTAGGGCTCCGATCACAAAATTTCCTAGCATCATATGCTTAACCGGGACGAAGTTCACGCAGACCTCATCGATCTCTTCTAGACGCAGCCGCTCACTTGTAAACCCGCAGACATAGGGCGTACGGGGTCGTTCATCGCGACTGCAATCATCGCTTTCCAAATATTGACACGACGTGCAGGTGCCGAAGGTAGACTTGCCTCTTTCTTGCGCCACTTGACCGAGCATGTGCTGCAAGGCATTAGCGAAGTGGCCTAGAACACTTGGCGGTAGGGAGTTCGTAGCACGGACCAATGATTCGAAAGGATCATTTGCAAGAATAACCCTGGCTTTATCAGTCAGGACCAGCTGAACACTGCGCCTGTCCTCATCTGAACGCATGCGTGTCAGATAGCCTTGAGTTTCGAGGGTTTTGATCGTCTGTGACGCCGTACCCCGGGTCGTGGAATGGAACGCTGCGAAAGCAGATGGTGTTCGCGAGAAGCGGTTGGCCTGCGCAAAGTATCTAAGCACCGCCCATTGGGCTGCTGTCAGCCCCTCGATTAGCCCCTCACCTGACGCTATACGACCTAAGTGAAAGACCATCTCCGCAATAGCACGACTGTTCATTTTCACCTCCTTTGATATGAATTATAGTAGCGTTTAAAAACTATCTTGACAAGAGATAGTTTTGAATCAATACTAGTTAAGTTGTGATGATATTTTGAGTGGCCCAACAAGGACCTTAGCAGTAACTTTACCGATTTGGGAGGATGAACATGAACATGAACGTCGCACAGAAGCTGATCAAGTCGCATTTAATACACGGTGACATGAAACCTGGCGAAGAGATTGGCATCCGCATTGACCAGACGCTGACCCAAGATGCAACCGGCACACTGGTGATGCTGGAACTGGAGGCAATGGGTTTGGATCGAGTGAAAACAGAGGTGAGCGTCCAGTACGTTGACCACAACATCATCCAAGAGGACTTCAAGAACCCTGACGATCATCTTTTTTTGCGCAGCGCCTGCCAGCGATTCGGCGTGTGGTACTCGCGGCCTGGCAACGGAGTGAGTCATCCGTGCCACCAAGAAAATTTCGGTATGCCGGGCAAGACCCTCCTTGGCTCTGATAGTCACACGCCGGCGGCTGGCGCGATTGGCATGCTGGCCATCGGTGCTGGTGGACTGGAAGTAGCACTAGCAATGGCGGGCGAACCGTTCTTTATGCGCATGCCCCTGATCTGGGGCGTCAAACTCACTGGTAGTTTGCCTGATTGGGTCAGCTCCAAAGATGTCATCTTAGAGATGTTGCGACGCCACGGCGTCGACGGAGGTTTAGGCCGAATCGTTGAGTACTACGGGCCTGGGGTGGCAACGCTAAGCGCGATGGATAGACATGTGATCGCCAACATGGGCGCTGAACTTGGCGCCACCACTACCGTTTTTCCTTCCGATCAGGAAGTGCATCGCTTCTTGCGCGCCTGGCAGCGCGAAGAGGACTGGGTCGAGCTAAATGCAGATGCCAGTGCGCCCTACGACGTTTATGAAGAACTCGATCTGTCCAGCCTAGTGCCGCTAATCGCTATGCCATCAAGCCCAGGGAACGTGCGTCCGGTCAGCGAGGTCGCCGGCGAGCGCATCTACCAGACCTACATCGGTTCGTCAGCTAATCCTGGCTACCGTGACTTTGCAGTTTCCGCGCTGATGGTGCAAGGCCAACAAGTGAATGATTGTGTGTCGTTCGACATTAACCCCACGTCCCGAGCGCAACTCGAAACCCTGATACGCGATGGACACATCGCTGACCTGTTGCACGCCGGCGCGCGTTTGCACCAAGCCGGTTGCAACGGCTGCATCGGTATGGGCCAAGCGCCAGCCACCAATGAAATCTCTTTACGTACGGTTCCGCGTAACTTTCCTGGCCGCTCTGGCACACGCGAGGATAAGGTATGTCTAGTTAGCCCCGAGACCGCCACCGCATCGGCGCTCACCGGAGTGATCACTGATCCACGCACACTTGGTATTCCCTACCCACGCATCGCTGACCCAGACAACCCAATCATCAACCGCGAGATGTTCATACCACCTTTGCCGTTTGAGATCGCGCGGCAAGTAACCCTTGTAAAGGGGCCGAATATCGCTTCTATCCCGTCCTTCAAACCATTGCCAGATGTGATCGAAGTGCAAGTATTGCTCAAGGTGGCGGACGATATCTCCACGGACGAAATTATGCCGCCCGGTCTACGTGTGTTGCCGTTTCGGAGCAATATTCCTAGAATCGCCGAGTTCTCATTCGACCGGCTCGACCCCACCTACTCAACGAGAGCCAAGCTTGTACTAGGCCATGTTGTAGTGGGAGGGAGCAATTATGGGCAAGGTTCGAGCCGCGAACACGCTGCATTAGGCCCACAATATCTTGGATTGCGCGCTGTTCTTGCCAAAAGTTTTGCGCGGATCCACTCACAAAATCTGATCAACTTTGGCGTACTTCCGCTGACGTTCATCAACACTTCTGGCTACGACGCCGTTCAGGCAGGTGACGTGCTGCGTTTGGCCGACCTGCGGCGCTCTCTCTTAGCAGGGGGTGATCTGCTGGTCGAAAACGTTACTCGCCAGCAATCGTTTCAGGTACAACACAACATATCAGCGCGGCAAGTGCAGTTCTTGCTTCAAGGTGGACTAATTAATTGGATGAAAGAGCGACTCTTGAAGCAATTTAGCTCCGTTAGAGTAGTTTAAGACCATATGTAAAAACGGCATTTAATCTACGCAACAGGGCCTTCATGACCACTAAAGTAATTACCATCGTTGACCAACATGCTACTAACCGGGTACCGGTCATTCCAGTACACATGCCTATTCCCGCCGGCATGATAACTGACGTGCGCGGGCGCCTCTTGCGCGATCTACGCATTTCGGTAACTGACCGCTGCAACTTCCGTTGCACCTACTGCATGCCCAAGTCAGTATTCGATAAGGACTACCTCTTTTTGCCAAAATCTGAACTTTTGAGCTTCGAGGAAATTACACGCATGACACGCTTGTTCGTTGCACACGGTGTCGATAAAATTCGTCTTACTGGTGGCGAACCTCTACTGCGTAAAAATCTTGAGGCTTTGATCGAGATGCTGACCGCCCTTAAGACGCATAACGGCAAACCATTAGATATCGCCCTCACCACAAACGCCTCGTTGCTGTCGAAGAAAGCCCGAGCGCTCAAAAATGCGGGTCTGCAGCGCATCACTGTCTCACTCGATTCGCTTGATGAAACTATATTTCGCACCATGAACGACGTAGATTTTCCGGTGTCCGATGTATTAAGTGGCATCGACGCAGCGCATGATGCGGGCTTTGCATCCATCAAGATCAACATGGTGGTTAAAAAAGGAGTCAACGATCAAGACGTTGTTGCAATGGCGAAGCACTTCAAAGGAAGCGGTCACATTGTGCGTTTCATCGAATTCATGGACGTGGGTTTTTCCAACGGTTGGCGTATGAACGATGTCGTACCCTCGGCTCAGATAGTGAGCACGATCAACGCAGAGATGCCAATCATCAAAGCTCAATCCAATTACACCGGTGAAGTCGCCCAGCGCTGGGTTTATGCAGATGGAAGCGGCGAAATCGGTGTAATTTCTAGCGTTACACAAGCCTTTTGTTCTACCTGTACACGTGCCCGACTCTCGACCGATGGCAAGTTGTACACGTGCCTTTTTGCTCATTCTGGCCATGATTTACGCGCACTCATGCGCTCGGGAAAGAGCGACATGCAAATAGCCGGTGCAATTGGTTTGATCTGGAACCAGCGCGAAGACCAACATTCACAAATTCGTACAGAAGACACGGCAAGCAGGAAGAAAGTTGAGATGTCTTATATCGGCGGCTGATTTCAGAGTCTCATTCATCCCAAAAATAGTACAGTCAATAAAAAAGGCACTCAAAGTGCCTTTCGCGTACATTTAATAGCAAATAAAAACTTAGGCTGGAGGCATAATTACTGTGTCAATGACATGTATTACGCCATTAGTGCACTCAATGTCGGTTGCAACGACCTTTGAAGCTCCGTTCAAATGAACGGCGTCGTTGATACTAATCTTGATGTCTGCACCGTTTACTGTTGTTGCAAATTTTCCATCCATAGTCATTACATCAGCAGCCAAGACTTTCCCTGAGACGACGTGATAGGTGAGAATGCTTTTTAGTGTTGGAATGTCATTAAGCAAACTTTCGACTGTGCCGGATGGTAATTTTGCAAAGGCCTCGTCAGAAGGTGCGAAAACAGTAAAAGGACCATCACCTTTAAGCGTGTCAATCAAGCCAGCGGCCGTCAGTGCAGCAGCGAGGGTTTTAAAATTGTCTGCGGCAACTGCAGTGTCGATAATATCTTTCATGAGGGAATCCTTTTGTAAATCTGATCTCAAAAAATATTGAAGATCAAGTGGGGTTTTAAAGCCCACATTAACAAAATATCACACAATACGTAAAAATATTATGACAGCCTTTTTTTGAGCAATTCAACCGTTAAAAATAAAGGTTTTATGCTAGCGATGAGCAACAAAGTCAGGTCGTGCAGGTAACCCACAAAATGGTGCAACCAATCTATTTCTTACACTGTTGTAGACAACAAAAACGTTACTGCGTGGTTGCGGTGTGATGTTTGAATTAGAGCCATGCATCATATTACATTCAAAAAAAGTTACTGAACCTGCTGGGCCCGTAGTTGAAATGATACCCCTGTGTTCTATAAGTTTTTGCAAGCTTTCATCATCAGGCACACCAACATCTTGTTTACGTAGTGATGATTTAAAGTTGTTTTCAGGCGTCTCACCTACACAACTCACAAACGAAAGATGTGATCCAGGTATGAGCATTAATGGCCCATTATGGTGAGTATTTTCAGTCAAGCTTATTGAACAACTCACGGCTCGCATGCGAGGCATACCATCTTCTGCATGCCATGTTTCAAAATCTGAGTGCCAATAAAACTCTTGACCTCTGAACCCGGCTTTATAGTTAATACGAGTTTGATGTAAGTACACCTCACTGCCAAGCAGTTGCTGAGCAATTAACACTAACCGAGGGTGGTAGCACAAACTGTGCATAATCTCGCTTTTATTATGCACAGCAAATATAGACCTAATTTCTTGGCTGTTAGGTTCAAAAATTGAACCAGCTTGCGATTTGATACTTTGATTCGTTCGAATCGAATTAAGCTCTTTTAAAAACATATTGAGCTCATTTGAATTAAAAAAATGATCAAAATGTATAAAGCCTGACTCAGCGTACTGATTTAGTGCTAATTGATCTAATGGCCCCACATGGGCGGAACCATATGCAACTGGCTCGCTACGAGCCAACACGGCAGGATCACTCGCCCGCCGTGTCGGGTAATGGTCTTGAAAGCGATCAAACTCAGTTTGACCGTTATTTTGAGTAATGTCTGGCACATTAGCGTTCATACACCATCACCTCCTTGTACATCAAGATATTACGTTTTTAAAAAAGGCATCAATTAATTGCTTTGCACAGCCATGAATTCAACTCTTCAACAGTAACGCGGTATGGTTACATTAGCAAATGCATGCTAGCTTAGGATTTATCTATGTCTTTAATGGCTTCTTTGATATCACCTAAAGCTTTCTGGGTGTCACCTTCAATTTGCTTCTTGATGCCCTTTATTTGTTGTTCGTTACTACCAATTATTTTGCCGGCGGTTCGTTGAATTTTTCCACTAATGTCTTTTGCTGTGCCTTCTACTTGGTCTTTATTCATTTTGCACTTCCTAATTTAATAATAATTTGGAATTTACCGAATCAATTATTGAATCGCGTGATTAAGTTTGGCCAACATTGGATTGTCACCATTCGATTTTTAACCGGACACTACTGAGTTGATCTGTGAACTCAACAACATATGAAACGAATGACCCTCAGATGAAAGCTTTAGTTCTGCAAATATCAAGATCAATTCGTATTTTTACTGTGGTATTGTTAATTGAATTTTGATATTTAAAATACGTTGAGAAACTTTAGGCCATTTAAATAGTCCAGAAGTGGGGAACAACATGAATAAGCCAGAAGGTCTAGCAATGCGCTACCAATTTCCTTGACATTGGTAAAACTATGCTCTGCAAGCAAAGTCGCGGCATTGTGATGAATTTTCTCCAGCAAGACTATTTCAGTAACGGTAATTCCCTAAAAATTAAAAAAATATATTTGTATTGGTTGGTTTTGGATTGTTGATTCGCTCTCGGCCCTACACCGATCGAATAGACTTCTTCTACCAGATTTTTGCTTTTGCGCAGAACACACATCAAAACACCCCTGCCGCATGCGCCTGCTGATCAGCCTGGTACGAGCTGCGCACCATCGGGCCCGATGCTGCATGCAGGAATCCCATCTTGCGAGCTTCTTCCGCATACATCTTGAACGTGTCTGGATGTACATAACGGCACACAGGCAGGTGACCACCGGACGGCTGCAGGTACTGACCGATGGTCAGCATGGCAACATCGTGGGCGCGCAGGTCTTGCAACACTTGCAGAATCTCCTCATCGGTTTCGCCCATCCCGACCATGAGGCCGGATTTGGTCGGTATCGTCGGATGCAGGGCTTTGAAGCGTTGCAACAAGTTTAGTGAGTTTTTAAAGTCCGCGCCGGGGCGCGCTTCCTTGTATAAACGTGGTACGGTTTCGATGTTGTGATTCAATACGTCCGGCGGTGCAGTGCAGAGGATATTTAGCGCATGGTCCAGCCGGCCACCAAAGTCGGGCGTCAGGATTTCGATATAGGTGTTGGGTGTCAGTGCCCGGATGTGCTGGATGCATTCGACGAAATGGCCGGCCCCGCCGTCTCGCAAATCGTCGCGATCAACCGAGGTGATGACAACGTAATTGAGTTTCATTAGTGCGATGGTTTGGGCCAGGCGTTCCGGCTCGTCGGGGTCCAGCGGATTCGGACGTCCCGTGCTGACGTTACAGAACCTGCAGCGCCGCGTACATTTGTCGCCCATGATCATGAAGGTTGCGGTGCCTTTACTCCAACACTCGCCGATGTTGGGGCAGGAGGCCTCTTCGCAGACCGTCACCAACTGTTTGGTGCGCACGATATCCTTAATCTCGCGAAAGCGCCCCGAAGGCATCGCCGCCTTGACGCGAATCCAGTTTGGTTTTGGTAATCTGTCATCCGAGTCAATCTCATCGCGTTTAGTCTTGAGGGCACCTCTTTGTTTGCCCTGCGGATGGGTAGTCGCGGCTGTCAATGAAGTGGTTTCGGTTGTCATGGTGTGCTGAGTATCCAAGTTACACCTCACGCGTCAATGCAAAAAATTCCGTGCGCAACCGGATTGGCGATGATGTTCAGTGCGTGCACACCATCTGGCATCCAGTCGGACACGGCGTTATAGACCAGTCGATGCCTGGCGATGCGCTGCAACTCATTGAAACTAGCGTCGATCACCTGAACTCGAAAATGCCCAGCACCACCCGCGCTACCAGCGTGGCCAACGTGCAAATGACTATCGTCCTCAACCTGGATCGCACCCTCGGGAAATGCCTGTCGAAATCGTTCCAGTAATGCATCGTGCGTGGGTTTCATAGCGGGTTTTCCTGCATATTTTCCTCGATATGGCTACCCACGAGATTGGGTGCCAGACGTTACATTAAGATCAATGGCTGAACCTCTTGAGGCTGCCAAAATGGACGCCATACGGACTGGCTCAGTGCGTAACATGGGATAAATTTTGTCGTTCGCGGTATCGATCAATTCAAAATTCAAAACCTAAACCGCCATGACTTCGATGTCCGGTTCAATCGACCTCACTAGGTTTTCGATGCCCCTCAGGGTGCCGGATATCGAGCTCGGACAGGTGCCGCACGCGCCCTGGTAGTGCACGCTGAGCTGGTTGCCGTCGAGACCGACTACGTGGAGATCGCCGCCGTCGTTTTTTAGGTGAGGGCGAATCTGCTCGTCAAGCAGGGTGTTGATCGCATCAAGGCGTGTTTGATCTTCCTCGCTGAGAGCAGCAATCGACGTGCGGGCAGCAAACACGGCCGCAGCAGATTGGGCCTCGGCTGCTGGTGCTGCACGGATGGGCACAGCCACCAAACGGACCAATACCTGCCAATCGGCACCGCCGTCCTGTGTCACTGTTAGCCATTTATCAACGTAAAACACATTGCTTACGTGCGCTATGTCGAACAGTGCGCAAGCCAGCTCATCGTCCTTCGCCTGCTCGGCGTTTTCGTACGAACGGGTAATGCCCCAGGTTAGCGGCTCGAAGAGGGTGAACTTCATCGCGTTCGGATTGGGCGTGTCTTCAATATCTGTGATTTTTGGCATTTTCAGCTCCTGAAAGCGGGGTCACCCTCGTGGCCCCGAAAATACGGCAATCCCATTGAAATGGGCCGTGCCATTCACCCATTTCAATATCATCAACCCAGTGTTGAATGGATCAATTTCTGCAATTCACCTTGCTCATACATCTCACGAACAATATCGGCGCCACCGACAAACTCGCCCTTGATGTAGAGCTGAGGAACAGTTGGCCAGTTGCTGTAAGCCTTGATGCCATCGCGAATTTCTGGATCGGCCAGCACGTTCACGGCAGTAAAGTCCTGCACGCCACAGGCCTTGAGTAGCTGTACCGTCGCGCCGGAGAAGCCACACTGCGGGGACTGCGGCGTGCCTTTCATGTAAAGCACAACAGTATCAGCTGTGACCTGAGTGCGAATTTTTTCCTGTGCGTTCATTTTGCATTTCTCCAAAGTTATTTGATGGCTGCTTGTGTCCAACCTACAGGCGTAAATGTGCGCAAGGCCAGCGCATGAATTTCCGAGCGCATCCGATCTCCGAGTGCCAGATACACCAGCTGATGTTGCTGGACCTTATTTTTTCCGGTGAATTGCTGACTCACAACCAACGCCTCGAAGTGTTGGCCATCGTCTCCCAGCACTTCCACGTGATCGCAGGGTAGGCCATTGATGATGTAGTCTCTTAGTTCATTCGCTGTCAGCATCTTGTCCTCTCAAGGGTAACTCTGTGTTAAGGGGCATCACGCGTTGTCAATCGGTGTGTGCATCGGGTCTGCTTCGGTCGAAGTACTGGCGACCGAATTGAACGCAGCGTGCAGCGTGTGCCAGGGCAAAATCGCGCATTTGACGCGCGTCGGTAGGTCGCACACACCGGCGAATACCGCGAGCCGTCCGATGCGATTCGGACTCTCTAGGTCGAGCTTCCCAGTGGTCATGGCGAGAAATTCCTGGATCAGAATTTCCGCGTCCGCACGCGACTTGCCCTTGATAGCGACCGTCATCATCGACGCTGACGCTTTACAGATAGCGCATGACTCACCCTGAAACGCGATGCAGTCGATGCACTCGCGATCAAAATTGAGCGCCACACTGATGTGATCACCGCACAGCGGGTTGTGGCCCACCGCATGGTGGCTCGCATTCTCGATCGTGCCGTAGTTGCGCGGTTTCTTGTTGTGGTCGAGGATGACCTCTTGATACAGCGCTTTATAGTTGGCCATTACGCAAACACCTTCTGTACATTGCGAATGCCGGCGATCAGTGCATCGACTTCTGTTAGCGTGTTGTAGAACGCAAATGAGGCGCGCGAAGTAGCGGGCACTTTGAAGCGCAGCATTACCGGTTGCGCGCAGTGATGCCCGGTGCGTATCGCAACGCCCTCTTGATTGAGCAGGGTGCCGATGTCGTGCGGATGCACGCCATCAACGGTGAACGAGATAACAGAGGTTTTGTTTTTGGCGGTGCCGATAATACGAACGCCCTGCATACGGGTCATGTGTTCGGTCGCGTAATTGAGCAGCTCAAGTTCGTGCGCGGCGATGGCGTCCATGCCGATGGCTAAGAGGTAATCCACCGCGGCGCCTAGCCCGATAGCAGCTGCGATGGGCGGCGTTCCTGCCTCGAATTTATGCGGGATAGTGTTGTAGGTAGTTTTTTCGAAAGTTACCGACAAAATCATATCGCCGCCGCCCTTGAAGGGTTGCATTTTTTCGAGCAATGCGGCTTTGCCATACAGGACGCCGATACCGGTTGGGCCGCACAACTTGTGGCCAGAAAAGGCGTAGAAGTCGCAGTCCAGATCCTGTACGTCAACCTGCAGGTGCGGCACCGCCTGCGCACCGTCAACCAGCACCGGTACGCCGTGCGAATGGGCAAACGCGATCATCTGTTTGACTGGGTTGATGGTCCCAAGCGCGTTGGACACATGCAACACGCCGACCAGCTTGGTGCGCTCGTTGAACAGATTTTCGTATTCGTCTATTAGCAGTTCGCCTGCGTCGTTTATCGGCACCACTCTGATCTTCGCACCGGTTTCTTCGGCCAGCATCTGCCACGGCACAATATTCGAATGGTGTTCGAGCGTTGTCAAAATAATCTCGTCGCCGGTTTTGATGAACTTGCGGCCGTAGCCGTGCATTACCAAGTTGATTGCATCGGTGGTGCCGCTGGTGAAGATCACTTCGCGCTCTTCGGGTGCGTTGATGAAGCACTGCAGCTTGCGCCGCGCGGCCTCGTATTCAGAGGTCGCGATTTCCGACAGGGTATACACCGCGCGGTTGATGTTGGCGTGCTCGCTCGTCTGATAGCGCACGAGACGATCGATCACTGGCTGCGGCATTTGGCTTGATGCAGCGTTATCGAGATAGACCAGTGGCTTGCCATTGAACGCAAGTTGAAGGATTGGGAAGTCAGCGCGAATACGTTCGACGTCAACGGCAGACAACGAGAAGGGATTGACTGGTGTATGGACAGTGTTCATGATTGGCTGCTGGTTTGTTCGAGCACCATTTGCTCAAGCAGGTGTTTGAGTGATGCGACTGGGATGCGTTCGATAATCTCGGCGCCAAAGGCATAAGTCAGCAGATTGCGTGCGACGCTATCAGACAGTCCGCGACTTTTCAGATAAAACACTTCCTCGTTGTCGAGCTGGCCGATGGTTGCACCATGCGCACATTTCACGTCGTCGGCAAAAATCTCCAGCTGCGGCTTGGTATCGACGTGGGCTTTGCCGGTGAGTAGTAGGTTGCGGCTCGACTGAACCGAGTTGGTGCGCTGCGCACCCTGACGCACCATGATCTTTCCGTTGAACACTGCGTGCGCGCTGCCGTCGACGATGCATTTGTGCAGCTGTCGGCTCACTCCGTTTGGCTGTGCGTGGTCGATGCATGTATGGGTATCGGCCAACTGATTGGCTACAATGAGTGCCAGCCCGTCGACCGCGCACTCGGCGCCTTCGGCCAGCAACACGTTGAGGTTGTAGCGCGAAATTTGTGCGCCTAGCGCGACACTCACCGACTGATAGATACTCGAACGCCCAAGGGACACCGCGCAATTGGCAATATGAAAAGCTTTACTGCCTTCGCGCTGAATCCGAATGTGATTCACACGCGCATTGTCTTCCAGCGCGATTTCGGTGACAGCGTTGGTGAAGTGGGCTTCTTCTTGCCAACGTGGTTGGTACAACACGACGTAATCTTCGATCACCGTCACCTCGCTACCAGACTCTGCAATCACCAGGCAACGGGGGGTACTTGCAACCTCTTTTTGCGTCGCAATAAACAGCAGATGCACCGGTGCTGCTAGCGCTACGTTGCGCGGCACCACAATCACTGCCGCATCATGCAGGAAGGCCGTATTGAGCGCAGCGAATACGTTGTCACGGATGGCTACGTGACGGCCGAGATGTGCTTCGATCGCCACAGCGTGCGTGGCAAGTGCCGTCGGCAGGTTGGACACCACCAAGCCGCTGTTTGAATCTGCACTAGACAACTGAGGCGCATAGATACCATCAACAAACACGAGTCGGGTGCTTGCTTCTTCAATATAAAAATGAGCGACATCGGCAGCTTCCAGAAAGGTTGCGCTGGATGCCGGAGAAAACGATAGTTTGGTAAGCTGAGCGATATCGGTAAAGCGCCACTCCTCGTCGCGCAGGGTCGGCAGTGCCAGCACGTCGAGTCGATTGACCGCCTCGGCGCGCAGCGTGTTAATCGAAGCCAACGGACTGATTGGCAACTGCGGCTGGCCTGTCAGCAGCGTTTCGAGGTAACCCGCAACGGGTCGGCGAATAGAAGTGACTGTGCTCATGCCTGTTCCTCCGTGCCCCTCATTTCGGTTACCTGGTGCTCGACGCTGACCCAGTCGTAGCCACGCGTTTCGAGTTCAAGTGCCAGATCCTTATCGCCGGTCTTGATGATACGACCCGCCTCCATCACGTGCACGAAGTCGGGCACGATGTAGTTGAGCAGTCGCTGGTAGTGCGTCACCAGCACAATGGCGTTGTCCTTGTTGGCGAGCTGGTTGACACCCTGGGAGACGATCCTGAGTGCGTCGATATCGAGGCCGGAATCGGTCTCGTCGAGGATTGCCAAGCGAGGATCGAGTAGCGCCATCTGCAAGATTTCGTTGCGCTTTTTCTCACCTCCGGAGAAGCCTTCGTTGACACTGCGGTCCAGAAAGTCGGTACTCATTTCTAGAACCTTCATCTTTTCGCGCACGAAGTCGTCAAACTCGAGCGGGTCGAGCTCTTCCTTGCAGCGCTGTGCCTGAACCGTGTTGTATGTGAGGCGCAGAAATTGGCTGTTGGCGACACCGGGTATCTCGATTGGATATTGAAAGGCCAGAAACACACCGGCACGAGCACGATCCTCGGGAGCAAGCTCAAACAGATTATTGCCTTCGAACAGCACGCTGCCACCCGTCACCTCATACGCCGTGTGACCGGCTAGCACTTTGGCGAAGGTGCTCTTGCCAGAGCCGTTCGGTCCCATGATGGCATGGACTTCACCGCTTTTTACAGTGAAGTCCATGCCTTTTAGAATTTCGATGCCGTTCACAGTCGCGCGCAGTCCGCGTACTTCGAGTATGGTTTTGCTGTCCTGGTAAATCATCCGACACTTCCTTCGAGCTTGAAACCGAGCAGCTTGGTCGCTTCGACCGCAAACTCCATCGGCAATTGTTGAAATACGTCTTTACAGAATCCGTTGATGATCATCGACACGGCGGCTTCGGCGCCGATCCCGCGCTGCGCGAAATAGAACAGCTGGTCCTCCCCGATCTTAGAGGTCGATGCCTCGTGCTCAACTTGGGCGGTGTTGTTGCGCACCTGGATGTAGGGGAAGGTATTGGCGCCGGACTGGTCGCCAATCAACATCGAGTCGCATTGCGAATAATTACGCGCGCCGGCGGCGGTCGGCGCAATCCTGACCAGCCCGCGGTAGCTGTTGTTGGAACGACCGGCCGAGATGCCTTTGCTGACGATGGTGCTGCGGGTGTTCTTGCCGAGATGAATCATCTTGGTACCGGTATCAGCCTGCTGCAAGTGGTTGGTGACTGCGACCGAATAAAACTCGCCGACCGAGTTGTCGCCGCGCAGCACGACGGAAGGATACTTCCAGGTAATCGCTGATCCGGTCTCGACCTGAGTCCACGAAATGCGTGAATTGACGCCTTTGGCTAGGCCGCGTTTAGTGACAAAGTTGTAAACGCCACCGACGCCGTTTTCGTCACCGGCATACCAATTCTGCACCGTCGAGTATTTGATATCGGCGTTATCTAGAGCCACCAGCTCGACCACCGCCGCATGCAATTGGTTGGTGCTGAACGCTGGTGCCGTACAGCCTTCGAGGTAGGAGACCGATGCCCCTTCTTCGGCAATGATGAGTGTGCGTTCGAACTGTCCCGTTTCCTCGGTGTTGATGCGAAAGTAGGTCGACAAATCCATCGGGCACTTGACGCCCTTGGGGATGAAACAGAACGAGCCGTCGGTGAACACTGCCGAGTTGAGCGCAGCGTAAAAGTTATCGCCGGTCGGCACCACCGTACCGAGGTACTTCTGCACCAGCTCGGGGTGCTCCAGCACCGCCTCGGACATCGAACAGAAAATGACACCGACCTCGGCCAGTTTGTGCTTGTAGGTGGTCGCCACCGAGACACTGTCGAAAATGACATCAACCGCTACGCCCGCTAACGCCATGCGCTCGTGTAGGGGCACGCCGAGCTTCTCGAAGGTGCGCAGCAATTCAGGATCTACTTCGTCCATGCTTTTCAACTTCGGTTTCTGTCTGGGTGAAGCGTAATAGCTGATCGCCTGATAATCAATTTTCGGAAAGTGAACGTTGGGCCACTTCGGTTCTTCCATCTTGAGCCACGCAGCATAAGACTTGAGCCGGAACTCGAGCAGCCACTCAGGCTCGTTCTTCTTAGCTGAAATCATCCTAATCGTGTTTTTATCTAGCCCTTTCGGCGCGACATCGGAGTCGATATCTGTGACGAAGCCGTGCTTGTAGGGCTGGTTGACGAGATTTTGTAGTACTGCGCTCATGATATTGTTCCTAAATTAAGCGGAGAAGGACGACCCGCAGCCACAGGTAGAAGTAGCGCCAGGATTGTTCTTGATGACAAACTGCGCACCTTCTAGATCGTCTTTGTAGTCAATCTCTGCCCCGACCAGGTACTGGTAGCTCATCGCATCAATCAGCAGTGACATACCATTTTTGGTCATCGTCGTGTCGTCTTCGTTGGTGCTTTCGTCAAACGCAAAGCCGTAGGAAAAGCCGGAGCAACCGCCTCCCTGGACAAAAACACGGAGTTTCAGGTCAGGGTTGCCTTCCTCGAGCATCAAGTCAGCGACTTTGGCCGCTGCGCTGTCGGTAAAGATAATAGGTGCGGGCATTTCGGTCTGGATGTTTTCCGTAACTGCGCTCATGGTGTTACCCCTGTATTCTTTACATCTAGCTTGGGTTTTTTCATATTGAAGCTCTCGCCGCAGCCACACTTGCTTTCGACGTTTGGATTATCAAATTTGAACATCTGCTTGAGCCCTTCGGTGACGAAGTCGATGCGCGAGCCGTCCAGAAACGCTAAGCTGTCGGCATCGATCAGTACACGGGCTTCATACGACTCGAAGCTGTGATCGGTCGGGCGAATTTCGTCGGCGATGTCGAAGGTGTGCGCTAGGCCGGTACATCCCACTTTCTTCACACCGATGCGCAGGGCAATCCCTTTGCCACGCTTTGCAAGCTGGCGCTGAATCTGTTTTGCCGCATTTTCAGTCAATGTAATTGACATAAGTTAATCTCCAAAGTAGCCAAAGAGAACACCGAGATAGCCGAGAAAATCCAAGGTGAAAATGTGATCAAATTAATAACAGGTCATGGCCTCATGCCCGTTTTACCTCATCTTGTGCTCGTCCACGAATTAATTGCCGATAATCCTTTGGCAGTACATCGTGCCGTTAACAAGGCAGACTAAATTAGTATCGTTCAGAAACTATCTCTTGTCAAGATAGTTTTTAAACGCTACTATAATTCATATCAAAGGAGGTGAAAATGAACAGTCGTGCTATTGCGGAGATGGTCTTTCACTTAGGTCGCATAGCGTCAGGTGAGGGGCTAATCGAGGGGCTGACAGCAGCCCAATGGGCGGTGCTTAGATACTTTGCGCAGGCCAACCGCTTCTCGCGAACACCATCTGCTTTCGCAGCGTTCCATTCCACGACCCGGGGTACGGCGTCACAGACGATCAAAACCCTCGAAACTCAAGGCTATCTGACACGCATGCGTTCAGATGAGGACAGGCGCAGTGTTCAGCTGGTCCTGACTGATAAAGCCAGGGTTATTCTTGCAAATGATCCTTTCGAATCATTGGTCCGTGCTACGAACTCCCTACCGCCAAGTGTTCTAGGCCACTTCGCTAATGCCTTGCAGCACATGCTCGGTCAAGTGGCGCAAGAAAGAGGCAAGTCTACCTTCGGCACCTGCACGTCGTGTCAATATTTGGAAAGCGATGATTGCAGTCGCGATGAACGACCCCGTACGCCCTATGTCTGCGGGTTTACAAGTGAGCGGCTGCGTCTAGAAGAGATCGATGAGGTCTGCGTGAACTTCGTCCCGGTTAAGCATATGATGCTAGGAAATTTTGTGATCGGAGCCCTACCGCGATGAGTCCTGTTCACGCATCAGCGCCCACTATTGATAACAATCCCACTAACGAGCTCTCTGGACAGCTGCGAGCTTACCTTCAATCACTCGCCGCTCGGCGCTTATCGATCACTTATTGGGAGACTGTCAAAGAGATAATGCTTTTACCTCCAAACACTATTCGTCAGGTCGCTGAGGCGTTGGAACAGACTATGATCGAGGATGCGGACGCTGGGCGTCCCTTCCTTGCAGCCGTGGTAATTAGCAAGTGGCGCGGCGACTTGCCGGCACCGGGCTTCTTTTACTTTGCGGCACATCTCGGACGCTACTCCGGTGGTGCAAGAGGGCTGGAAGCAAGGATGTTTCAAGCAGCCAAGCCTAAAGCGGTGCTCGCCTTGTGGGGGCCGCCCAGTGACTTCCACAAAGATGCATGAAAAACCAGTTGTATCTCGTTTGACACAGCTCTTGGATCAGAGCCGACTTCAGCTCGTAGCCAATGGCGGTGTAAATGGCCAGTGCCTTCGCGTGATTATAGTTGGCGCCGGTTTCGCCGGCCTCACTGTCGCGAAAAGGTTAGCCAAGGCGTCAGTGGACATCACCTTAATCGACCGCGAAAACCATCACCTCTTTCAGCCGCTGCTCTACCAGGTGGCGACTGCCGGACTGTCGCCGGCCGATATCGCTTGGCCCGTTCGAGGTCTGGTCCGGCACCAGCCCAACACACGCGTATTACTTGGTGCGGTCACTGGCATCGATCGTATACGCAAACAAGTCATCTTGGAGAACCACAAAATCGCCTATGACGTTTTGGTACTCGCGACCGGGGCGACTCATAGCTATTTTGGCAATGATAGCTGGGCCGTCCATGCACCGGGGCTGAAGACGATTGATGACGCGGTAGACATCCGCCGCCGTTTGCTGCTTGCCTTCGAGCGCGCAGAGATGGAACCTGATGCGCGAGAGCGCGAACGGCTACTCACCATCGTAATCATCGGTGGCGGACCGACGGGGGTCGAGATGGCTGGCGCTGTCGTTGAACTGGCGCGCATGGCGCTCGCAGCAGACTTCCGCAGCATCGATCCCAAACATACGCGCGTGATTCTGGTCGAGGCTGGGCCGCGGTTGCTAGCTAGCTTTCCAGAGTCACTGTCAAACCATGCCGAACAAGCGCTTCGTCGCCTCGGCGTGGATGTCCGTTTGAAACATAAAGTTACGAATTGCTCTGCAACCGGAGTCACATTAGGTTCTCAAAATGTGCCTGCAGGCACACTTATCTGGGCGGCAGGAGTCGCCGCCTCACCAGCTGCCGACTGGCTCGCATTGAAGAGTGATCGCTCCGGACGAGTGATTGTCGAAGACGATTTACGACCGCCCGGCATGCACGACGTTTTTATTATTGGTGATACTGCGCTCGCGCATGACAATGCCGGCAAGCCACTCCCCGGCATCGCCCCAGTCGCTAAGCAGCAGGGTGCCTATGTAGCAAAATTCATCAAGGCGTGCCTCACCGGCAAGGATGAACCGCCGCCCTTCTGTTATAGGGATCGAGGCAATCTTGCCACGGTCGGGCGCAAAACCGCCGTGATCGCATTTAAACGTCTGCAACTCAAGGGGTGGTTTGCCTGGTGGATTTGGGGCATTGCCCATATCTACTTTCTAATCAGCCTGCGTAACCGGTTGATCGTCAGCACGCAGTGGCTCTGGTCCTATGTCAGCTTCGAGCGCGGAGCCCGGCTCATCACGGGCCTGCACACCACCTTCGAACCTGACCGACTAAATCGTTGTGATGACGATAATCACCCGTCGGATAAACAAAGAGAGAATTGAATGGTGGGATTGATGGGTTTTATTTTTTACGCAAAATACACATCAAAACACCCCTGCCGCATGCGCCTGCTGATCAGCATGGTACTAGCTGCGCACCATCGGACCCGATGCTATGTGCAGGAATCCGTTAGCGGTAAGCCAACGCCGTTATATCTTTTACGAATTTAAAAGTTCAAACTACTCCCATGATATTTTCAATGGAGAGTTTGAGATGAGTACGATAAGTTTAAACCCAACACGCACGACACGTGAGCAGCGCTTTGAGAGCGAACAAGAGTCATTTAAAGCAAGCGGCCTAACGGTGCGTGAGTTCTGCCGGCGCCACAACATTAGCCCTTCGGGCTTTTACAGTCGCCGCGCTAACAGTGCTGACGTTGGTGCTCGTTCACCTTTGATTGCGCCGCCTGAATTGCTAAACACGGCGGGCTTTATTGATGCGGGGTTGTTAAAAAAGAGTAAAACCAAAAAGGTGAGTGGCGTAAAAGCCCGTGCGCAGAAAGCTGAGGCCTTAACACCCTTAACACCCACAGCCCTAGAGCTTCGCATTGACTTGGGCGCGGGCGTGGTACTCACTCTCATGAGGCGCTGATGTTCTTTCCCGAAGGGCAGGTGCGTATCTTTGTGTATGGTGAGCCTGTGAACATGAGGCTGTCTTACGATGGTCTGTATGCAAAGATTAAAAACGTCATGGGTCAAGACCCATTGAGTGGCCATTTGTTTGCTTTTATCAACCGACGTGCCACGCAGATCAAAGTGATTTATTGGGACCGAAGTGGCTTTTGCATCTAGTCTAAGCGTTTAGAGCAGGGTCGACTCATTAGTGATTGGGGTTCGGTTAGCACTTGTGAAATCGACTGGACGCGCTTAAAAATGTTGCTTGAAGGGGTGGAAATTAAGCGTGTAAAAAAGCGTTACTTTAGAGCAACAGTACCATCCTAAATTAGGTCGCTTTTAATCAATAAAATACCGCTAAAACCCAATGAACACGGGGCTTGCGGTACAATAGAGCTTATGCAAAGTCGCGCGCAACCTCACACCGTTTCAGCACCCGAAGTGGCTGCGTTG
>Ga0209284_10003143_pt1 | contig 20976 bp, 17 predicted proteins | sample FRY03_FD_187211 | JGI IMG/M metagenome (GOLD analysis project Ga0209284, IMG submission 187211) | Freshwater microbial communities from Lake Fryxell liftoff mats and glacier meltwater in Antarctica - FRY-03 (SPAdes) (version 2) | ecosystem: Environmental > Aquatic > Freshwater > Ice > Glacier... | reverse complement strand
ACCTTCACCTGGTCCAGATTAAACTCGGACCCAAATCGCACCGTGCACAGCGTGATACGGCTGATGAATGCAAAGGAGGTGGTCACGAGGGCAATAAAACAGCCCCAGAAGACCAGTTTTTGGCCAGCGACTGAGGATTGAGCAACGTTCGGTTCCGCCATTACGAAAATCTCCACGGTGACTTGAGAGAAAGAAAGTGCCGAAAAACTCAGATTGATTGCAGCTGTTCATTCAAACGGAAGCGTGCTAATTCATCGGAGTTGCCCGAATTGCAGGCATTTCGCTGGCATGCTAACCAGAGTCTCCTCACAAATGCAATCACTCCCGTCATTGTGTCCGAACGAAACTCGTCGCGAGTCGGCCCAACGCCCATTATTGCGGTCTCGCATACCCGCCAACGCTTCATTCTGGTAGTCGAGGTGGGAAATCCATCGGGAGATGGTGACTCATACGTTTCTGATCAACACGAAGACCGGCCCCATCCGTAATCGGGAACGTTCGGCCAGAATTCTGGAAAACTGCGACTGGAGCGATGACAAGTCGTCCACATGATCACAGCGCAGGCACACGACTGACTCAGTCAGCGGTTGTCGTTCATCTGCACGTTGCAGCATTCACGCCGCTTTCCGCTTTCTCTGCCGCACCGCTTTTGCCAGGCGATATACGACCGCATTTCCCTGTTTGCCGCAGATCTCAAAGAACTCCATTCTTTGAAAACACCAGGCCGCCTTCTGGGCCAGCCAGCGTGGCATTTTGCTGGCGATGACCAGATCGGCCGTAGTGAATTCCTCCGGCACGACCACATCAAGCGCCTTCCACAGGTCACTGGCGGTCCGCAGTTTTACATGCTGCTGCACCGTGACCAGAGCCCTTTCTTCGACGCTGTATTTCTTTCGCCACGAACTACGCTCAGTAGGCGGCACACGGATTTCTTCCTGAACTGTCAGCAGGATATCCAGCTGCAGGCTGGGATGCGGAAACACGCCGAAGTGCACCAGCTCCAGAAACACATGAGCCAGTGACTGGCGCACGGGGCTGAATCGCGAACTCACGACATCACCACCGCGGCGATGCAGGGTGACAATCTTTTTGCGAGCCGCAAGTGGCTTTACAACGATGACCTGATGCGTGTCGACCAGCGTTCGGATCTTGTTCCGGATCGCAGACAGCGAGGCACACTGAATCTCGATCAGTCGACCACGCCGATCAACAGCGTCGATTCGAAAGTTGCCGACGACGACCTCATGTCGACCCGCGTCAGAGACATAATGTTCTTTAAGCTGCTGATGCAGCATTGTTGCCACAGTCGGACCTCCCTGCCGAACCGTTAAATGCAAAACCCGACAAGCCAAAGACCTGCCGGGCCTGAAGAGTCTGTTTTTAAAACTGCCTGACCCACGTCGCCCGATCAGCGCGCGTCCTTCATGCAGTCAAGGCCCATATAAACCACCAGCGCCGAGGCCAGAATGAACATGATGTCCAGCATCATCTGGCCACCGAATGGAAATCCCAACGCGAGGTCCAGGATCGCTGCCAAACCCATCAGAGCTGCAACGCCCATCGAACCCACCACGATTCCCTGGGACTTGCCCGCCATTTGCTCTCTCCCAAAAACGCCGATGTTGACCCAATTTCACCGAGTATATGCCACGGAAAACACCTCATTCCAGCCTCTTTGCTGCCGGATCGCCTGGTTCACGGATTGTTTTTGCATCCGTCTGCACAATCCTGCGAATTTCCCACGGCTTATGCTGCGTTTGCCTGCCGCTGCCGACGAGGAATTCGGATCTGAAAGGTGCTGCCACATCCCGCCCCGTCACTCATCGGGGTCACCGTTCCGCCATGGTCTTCCACGATTCGATGAGTAATGCTTAATCCCAGGCCGGTGCCCTGCCCCGTTTCGCGAGTCGTAAAAAACGGATCAAACACGTGCTGCAGCGTTTCTGAATCCATCCCGCAGCCATCATCACAAATGGCAAGAATTACGTTGTCGACCTGTTCCTGCAAGCGAATGGTGACGACTCCGCCGGCCTGAGTCGCCTGCAATGCGTTGGCCACAAGATTGAGAATCACCTGCTTGATTTCGGCCGGGTTAACATCCGCAGTGACACACTTGTCACAGGCAAATTCAACGCGACGATCCTGATACCGGCCCAGATGATGAACCATCACAAGAACTTCCCGCACCAGCTCTGCGAGATCCGTGAGGTGTCGCGTGCCTTTGTCACCGCGGGAAAAATTGAGCAACCGTGCCGTAATGTCTCCGCAGCGACGGGACTCGCGACGAATCATGGCGACTCGCTCCATGACCTCACGCCCATCCTGCGATTGCATTCCGACAAGGTCATACAGGCGAAATTCCAGCGACTCCGCGGCCATCGAAATGGCACTCAGAGGATTGTTGATTTCATGCGCAACTCCGGCGGCAAGAAATCCGACGTTGGCCAGCTTCTGAGACCGCACCAGTTGTTCGCTGCGTTCTCTGACTTTGTACAGCAGATCTTCTTCCGCCTGCTGAAAACGGTCGGCGACACAATTCACACCGGCAACGAGATCCGAAAATTCATCGTGCCATCGCGACACGGATGGAAGCCGATGAGAAATATCACCGTTCGCGATGCGTGTGCAGCCATGAGCAATTGACCGCAGTGGAACCGAGATCCATTGAAAGCCACAAACCAACAGAGCCAGGAAAGCAACGACGACGATCACAGTTCCCCATGACAAAATCTTCAGCAGTCTCGCCGAGCGATCACGTTCCTTCTGAAGTGACAACTCCACCCAGTTCTTTGCCTGATAGGCGGGGAGCGTCTCGAGACCTTTCTGAATTCGTGTCACCGCACAGCCCGCTCGAAATCGCACGCTGTCAAAGGCCCGCGTATCCTCCTCGGCTTTGAACAGCTTGAACTCAGCGGTCAAACCGCCGAGCAGCAGAATCTCGCCATAAATTTTATCCAGACGGGCCAGCACCTGCTCGCGCTGCTGCAGAGTCAGCTCGATGGTCAACGGAAGAGATTCGATGCGGCGACGAAAATCAAAGAGCGCCTCTTCCGCTTCCTTCACGTGGCTGTCGTAGGAAGTTTTAAGTTCAAGCACAGACTCTGACTTTTTCAGGTCCAGTGAATTGCAGAGACTTTCATAGACTCGCCCGACGGAACGACTCAGCTGCTCTCGATTGGGGCTGCGATGAAGCAAAAAATCCAGATCGTCCACGGCCTCCTGATGCCAGACGAGGCCACAAATTCCGATCACCGCCATGCCGGTCATCAGCAGCAGCGCAACGGCGAACATTGTGAGCAGCCGTCTGCGAATGGTGCGAACCAGAAACACGCCGACCTCCCTGTCGATTTCGCGTCTTTTGGGTGATTACGTTTTAAGGCCGCAGAACAGGCAGTTTCTGCCGCTCTCCGACCAGCGGCAGTTTAGCCTTGGGCGAAAATTGAAGCCAGAGAGCTTCCAGCGGCCTCATAACATGCGATTTTACAGTTATTCGGCGTACCGCCGGCATCTGCCGGATACCCTATTCTGCCGTATCACTCGAAATCCGCATGCTCCCGCAGATCCAGGCTCTCGTCATTCAACAACGCTGCTGTTGTGTCTGTTGCTGGCTCAGAGCAGCGTTGTGAGTCCAATGGCGCTCATTTTGTAGCGGAATGCGCCAAGCGTTTCGGTTGTCTGCTTGATGAGCCAGCCTTCCGAAAGCCTTGGCGGCTTCCGCTACGACGATGCCCCGTTAAATCGACTACCATTGGGCGTAAGCCGATCACCACGCATCTGCTGGCGCGGCGGTTTGCGAGTACAGACCGTTGCAGCTGTCATCAAACAACCCGACCTGATTCCATGGCTCAATTGCCGGCTTCAGCCAGTTGGCAAATTTTGTCTCTGCCGATTTCCGCTCAGTCTTCGCAGCGTGTCGTGCAATCCCCAGTCGCTGCCTGGCGGCACTCAGCATGGTGCGAAACGGTGTGTCATTCGCCTGCAGAAAGCTGACGCTCCGCAATCCGTCCGACGCCGACTGCTCCATGCTCGTCGACGCTGCAAAATACAACATGCCCCACAAACACCACAGTGGAAACGAAGGAATCGCTTCGTAACAACCTTCCACAAGTTCATCCACGCAGCAGATCTCGCTGATCAGTGATTCCGAATACTCATGCAGCAGTCGTTTGCGATCCCCAACATCGGTTGCCGTCAACAGGACATCGGCCAGTCGTGAAACCGAAAACAAGGTGTGAGCTATTCCCGAACTGTGTAATGGATCGACGAACCCGGCCGTGTTCGTGATCGCGGCCCAGTTGTCACCCGCGGCCTGTGATGTGAGTCGCTGAATGCGTTTCGTGCTTTGCAGACCAGAGTGCGGCCTTACGATTGTTGCTTCACGGAACTGCTGGGCGAGGAACGGTGTTCTTTCAATTCGCCAGTTCCATTCTTCCGTCGGAGCTTCAAACGTCTGAGGTGCGCGAGCCGCCGTCGGGCGTTCGTCAATCATGAATCCGGCACTGAGGGAATTGTCATCGTATCTGAGCTGCCACATCCAGCCATCGGGCAGAACCTGATGGACGGCCGCATCGTCGCAACGATACGGAAAGTCATTCGTCTCAATTCTCTTGCTGTCCAGCAGCTGCTCGCTCGTCAGCGTTCCTTTAAAGTGCGCGAAGAGTGATCTCGAGTTCGTCCGAAGACGATCCGGCTGATCAGTAATGCCGAGATACCTCAATACTCCATTTGCCGATCCGGTCGCATCGACCAGGAAAGGGGCCTGCACTTGAAGCGGTGCAGGATTTTCTGACAGCCGCGCCGCCTGCCGCTCAGTTTCACGCGCAGCGTTGCCTTCTCCAGCCAGAATCCATTGACCCTGCTGCTGACTGAGCGTGTACATGCACTGCTGAAACGCGGTGACTCCCGATGAGATCGCCAGTTCAAACAAGAACTGATCCACATCGCTGCGCAACCAGTGAGTGTCGGAATGCTCGTCATCCACACTGGCGGAAACCAGCATCCGTCGCTCTGCGAAATTTTCTGGCGATAGCTCCTGAGAATCCGTCTGATCGAAATACGTGAAGCCTCGTTTCCGGCCGCACAGTAATTGTGGATGAGCCCGTTTCCACGATCCCCAATGGCAGAATGGACGAAGCTCGGGAATGCCATAACGATCCGCCAACTGGGCCAGTGTCCGATCAGCCAGCGGTGTTGAGGATTCGCCAATCGCGAACCGCGGATGCTGACTGCGGTCGACCATCAGGACCGACTTGCCCGCGCGAGCCAGAATGAGCCCCAGCAGACTGCCGCCAAAGCCAGAGCCAAGAATTAGAATGTCGGCGTGTAAATTCGTCATGCGTTTAATGTCATGGTCATGGGATTGGTCGCGAAGCTCGGGAGGCGTGGCTTACTTCATTTCGTGTGCAACGGACCGTGGCTTCAAGAAATCTGCTGAGTGAAATTCAGCGCCACAAGCCGGTTAAGCTGTTCATCGGCGAAGTCACGGTCATCAGCAAACTGACGCGCGTCCCAGAGGTCGGCAAAGACACGCCCGCGTTTCCATGAGAGCGTCTCGTTCAGCACAGATTCAAGCGACGACAGTCGAGGCGGAGAAAATTCGCCGGCCGACTGCAGTTGTTCCATGATGCCATTCCCAGCCCGCACTGGAATGACGGCGCAACAGCTGACTCCGCAATCGAATGCAAATCGCACCGAATCGATCGCCCGGACCACCCCCTGCTCTTCCGAAGTGCCGGGCGGCTTCAGCAGCACAAAGGCACGAATCAGGATCTGATTCTTCAACAGGAAGGCACACGCTCGAGCAAAATCGGTAATGGTCATCTGCTTATTGAGCTTCGACAGCGTCTCCGCATGTGCCGTCTCAAGGCCCAGAGCGACCTCCAGCTGCGTTTCACACAATTGCTGAAACTCGGCACACGAATCTCCGCAAAGATTCGGGTGGTTTTCCACGATCACGGTGTCGAAGTCACGCAAACGGTCGGCAATGGCAGGCCAGTCTGCCAAAGGGATGGCCTTCGGATCAAAAAAGTTTCCACTGTTATAGAGCTTGATATGTCGAGCCGGGGGAAGTTGTCTCAGAGCCCAGTCGATCTGCGATGGAATAGCCCCAACCGGCACCGTCTCGTCTGTCGTATTTTTCCAAAGATCACACATCAGACAGCGAAATGGACATTCGCGATTGGTCAGAAAGATTGTCGCAACATCCTCCACGCACCCAAAACGAGAAAATTCCGGTTCGGATAGATAGTGGTACGGCCGCCAAAGATCTACGGCATTCTTTTGCCCGCGTGCCGCGACGATGCCAGCTGTGACCTGATTCACTCGATTACCTCTGTCAGAGACGTCTGCAATCCCCACTTCAGCCGGGGAAACCAGTTGTTACGCCCTATGATTGGGACCCAACCTGCGGCCGTCAGAAAAAATAGCAGTAAAAATCTGCAGCCGCCTCGCGACGGGATTCGACCGAATCCGTTGGCCTAAAGCAAACAAAACAGGGCTTTTCTGCATTCAACAGGGACGAAAGGTCGTCTTCCTGGAAAGACGCCCAAGTCACACCTTTGTCTTTGTCGAAAGAACGGCAGCAATCGTGATTTGAACCAAATGGGAAGGCTTGTTATCCTTCGCCCCTTCCGAAGTGGCATTCAAGTTCGAATTCCGGAGATTATTGGCTCATGGGTACTAAGAAGACGGGTAAGGGTCGACGAAAGATTGGTCGCAAGAAGCGTCGTATGCGAGCCAAAATTCGGCACCGTAAGGGCTAATCGTAGTCCTGGGGCCTGGTTTTTCCAGAGTTCCTGTGCGCTGACCTGCAGTAATCCCTGGTTGACGAATGCAGCCGATCACATGATCGGCCATTGTCTAAACGGAGGTTTTTGCTGCGCGGTAAATCAAATACAAAAAAGCTCGGTAAGCCAAAGCTGCCGAGCTTTTCTTGTTTACTGAATCTGCCATTTCCCGCATCCTGAACGATTATTCCGGCTGAGGGATTTGCTTCATGCTGGAGTTTGCGGATTCCGTGAAGCTTGACACGGCAGGGTTAAACCTGAATCCTAATGTTGAATGTCCTGTTGCATTTTGGCAACAACGGCATCCCGCCCGGCATCAACAAGAGGACTCTCCATGCCTCGTTCAACATTTCGCCATTCGCTTTTAGCCGCCCTCCTTGGGTTCTCACTCACGGCAGTTCTGCCCGTCTCGCCCGCTGTTGCAGTCGAAGTTCCTGCATCCGGTGCCGCTGAGGCTCGCCAGTTGCTTGAGAAGCAACGTCTGATGAAGCAGGAGTCTGAAAAGGAACTCACTCTTCGCCAAGGTGCCGCAACCGTCGCCGATCAGCGAGTCCAGGAAATCCAGAAACAGCTTGGCGAAGCCCAGACTCGGATGGCCGCAGAAACAGCCGATGTCCAGAAGCTTCAAGAACAAACCGTTGCCCTGGACAAGCAGATTGCGGATCTCACAGCCTCGCTCCCCCAGCACGAGGCCGCGGATGCGCTTGTTGTTGTGGCGGACAAAGCCACGGCACGACTGGATGCATTGAAGGATGCTCAGCGACAATTACAGAGTCAACTGGCGACTCTGCGAAAATCGTCTGTCGAATGGCGCAGCAAAGCCACCGATGCCGAACAACAGATCGCAGCAATTACAGCGCAGCGTCCTGAACTCGATAAGAAGATCGCGGAAACGAAAACAGCCGCTGATGCAGCCGAGGCCACAGTAACTGCAGCTCAAACAGCGGTAGCCGCCGCTGAAACCACCACGACTACAGTCACCGCCGCAGTCGCTCAGGAAGAAGCCCGTCTGACCGAAGCAACAACGGCTGTTGCCGGCCTGACAAATTCTGTCGCGTCGCTCAGCAAATCCCTTGAGACTCTGCAGGCCGCCTCTAAATTGACAGGCGTTGATTCGTCCGCTGCGATTCAGGGGCTTGAAAAATCCATTGCAGACTTCGCGCCTTTGAAAGCGAATACCGATGCGTTGATCGTACAGGTGACGACTCGCCGTGATGAGCAGAATAAGCTGCTCGCAGCAGCGAAGACGGAGTCTGAAAAGAAAACCGCCGAACACGAAGCCGCAGTCGCTGCTGCTGAACCCATGCGTGCAGCCTTTAAGGCGGCCACCGAAGCGTTGGCCTCGGCGAATAGTCGGGAAACAAGTTTGAAAGTTGTGAAGGTCGACGGCGAAATGTGGCAGAAGGCCCTTCAAGCGCAGCTGACTGGCCTTGAGCCATCGCTGCAAAAGCTGAATGCAGAAATGCAGATTGTTTCGAATGAAGCTCTCGTGGCGCGTCGTGAGGCCGAAGCGACCCTCGAACCGCTCGGACGGTTTGTCTCCTTCTCCCAACATGTGGCACCAATTTTTGCCGAACGCTGTATCGCTTGTCACAACACTCGCAGCCCCGGCGGTCGTCTGAATCTGGATTCGTTTGCAGCCATGCTGAAAGGTGGCGAATCGGGAGCTGCTGTGGCAGCTCATAAGACAGCCGATTCTCTGCTGCTGACGATGATTGAAGATGGCTCAATGCCCAAGGATGCCGATCCTTTGAAGCCTGAAGAGATCGCAGTCGTTAAGCACTGGATCGAAGTGGGCGCGCCATTGGACGCCGGCATTGCCTTGAACGCAGACCTGTTTGATGTCATGCCCGAACGATCACAGCCGCTGCCTCCCGACGAATACCGCGTCGCGATTCCAGTGACTGCCGTGGCTTTCAATGCCGATGGCTCACAACTGGCTTCGTCCGGCTATCGTGAAGTGCTCGTCTGGAACACGGCCGATGGTTCGCTGGTTCGCCGCATCTCCAATGTTGCGGAACGCATTTATGATCTGGAATTCAGTGCTGACGGAAATAGTCTGGCCGTTGCGGCTGGTACCCCCGGTCAGCTGGGTGAACTGAAACTATTTTCTGCTGCCGACGGAAGTTTGCTTCGCACGCTGGTGCGATCGCGCGACGCGGTCTTTGCTTTGAGCTTCAGCCCGAATGGTCAGCAGCTGGCTTGTGCTGGTGCCGATCGATCCATCTATGTAGTAAACGTCTCAACCGGCGAAGAAGCCACTCATATCGAAGATCATGCCGACTGGGTGATGGACGTCAACTGGTCTCCGGATGGCACTCGCCTTGTCAGCAGCAGCCGTGACAAAACCTGCAAGGTCTTTGATGCGGCGACTGGTAACCCGGTTATCACTTTCCCTGGCCATGGTGAACCGGTCTACACGGCTGCGTTTCTTGCCGACAGCAAGACAGTCGTCAGCGGTGGTGGTGACAAGCGTCTGCGAGTCTGGAATTCGGCTGATTCAAAGGAAATTCGAGCCATCGGTGGTTTCGGTGGTGATGTGTTCCGAGTTCAGATTCTTCCGGATGACATCATCCTGTCCGCGAGCGGCGATCGGGCTGTTCATCAGAACAAAGCGGCTGATGGAGCAGAGATTCGTAAACTGACCGGCCACAATGACTGGGTTTATACACTCAGCGCAAATGTCGGCCGCAAGCTGATTGCTTCGGGCAGCTATGACGGTGAAATCCGCTTGTGGAATTCCGAGGACGGAACGATGACGACTTCTTTCATCGCAGTTCCCAAAGGGCAGCTGGCCGTCGCAACCACGGCAGCTCAGTAGTGCAAACGTCGATATTTTGACGCACATCAGTGCTCTGAAGCCCGGCTCCTTGACGGGTTTTTTTTGTTGGCCGTCACTCCTGCGGTCTGACATCCGGCGAAAGTTCTGCCTGTCCGCACCAAACTCCATTCAATCCGACTGGACACTGGGTCATTCCTAAACGCTAAACTGCGGATGAGTAAATCCTGTCTGACTTTCAACAAGGCGAGTGACGTGATGAGACAATGGCTTTGTATGACCGTTATCTGCAGCATCCTTGTGAGTGACTGCGATTCGACAGCAGCACAAACGGGAAAGCGAACCAAAGGCAATAAGTCGACTGCGGCAATGCCGACCGGCCCTGAAGCGGGCGACTGGAATCAGTTCCGGGGCCCGAATCGTGACAATCTTTCCCCGGAAACCGGCCTGGCGGATAAGTGGCCAGAAGGCGGACCGGAGCTGCTTCAAACAATCTCCGGCATTGGCGAAGGCTACGCATCTGTTTCGCTGGTCGGCAATCTGATGTACACAATGGGAAATGTCGACGGCGGGGAGCAGGTCATTGCCCTCGATCGCAGCACAGGCAAAATTGTCTGGAAGACTCGGAACGGCGATGAGTACACAGAAGGTCAGGGCAACGGCCCTCGCGGAACCCCGACCGTGATCGATGGCAAGGTTTATTCGCTCGGAGGCAACGGCGACCTGAGCTGCCTCAATGCCGCCAGCGGTGAAGTGATCTGGCAAACCAATATTCTGAAGCAGTTCGGTGGCGGAAACATCACCTGGGGTATCAGTGAGTCCGTGCTGGTCGATGATGGCAAAGTCATCTGTTCTCCGGGAGGCCAGGATGCCACGGTGGTTGCGCTGGACGCGATGACTGGTAAAGTGGTCTGGAAAAGCCAGGTGCCCGAGCAGCCGGCCGCCTCGTATGCATCGCCCGTGGTCGCCACCATCGGCAAGGTGAAGCAGTATGTGATCTTCACATCGAAAGGCATCTGCGGTGTTCGAGCCAGTGATGGAGAACCTCTGTGGGGCCAGAATGCGTCCTCGAACGGGACCGCCAACTGCGCAACGCCTCTCGTCGTCGGCAACTACGTTTTCAGCTCATCCGACTATGGCACGGGTGCTGAACTGGTGGAACTGAAAGCCCAGGGGAAAAGTATTGCGGCAAAACAGGTTTACTTTACGAAGGATATGAAAAACCATCACGGCGGAATGGTCTTCCTCGACGGGTATGTTTACGGATCCAACGGCGACATGCTTTCCTGTGTGGAGCTAAAGACCGGGAAACCAACGTGGCGTGAACGCAGCATGAAAGGGTCCGTTGCGTACGCCGATAAAAAAATCGTATTCCGAAACGAACAGGGCCCCGTTGTTCTGCTGGCAGCGAATCGCGGTGAATACAAAGAACTGGGCCGCTTTGATCAGCCGGACCGCAGCAATCGCCCCGCGTGGGCTCATCCTGTCATTGCGGAAGGGAAGCTTTACCTTCGCGACATGGACAAGCTGCTCGTTTACAATCTTAAGTAACTGGCAGACTTAATTCGCAACCTCAATCATGCAAATCTTTGAACACCAGACCTCGAAGCTTCTCGGGACGGGAATCGTTCTGATCACCGCTGTGATTCTGTATCTCATGGGTCAGCCTCTCTGGTGCAGTTGTGGTTCCTGGCGACCATGGTCATGGGATATCTGGTCGTCGCACAATTCGCAGCATCTGGTGGATCCGTACTTTTTTACGCACGTGCTTCACGGAGTTGTCTTGTACGGGATATTGTACTGGCTGCCTCGCAGTGTACCGGAGACAACTCGATTCCTGATGGCCGTCGTTCTTGAAGCAGGCTGGGAAATTCTGGAGAACTCGCCGGCTATTATCGAACGCTATCGAGCGGCCACGATTTCGAAAGATTACTTTGGTGATTCCGTCATCAACTCGGCAGGTGACCTCATCGCATGTATTGTCGGATACATGCTGGCTGGTCGGTTGGGGTTTCGTCGTTCGGCAGTGTTCTTTCTGCTGACGGAGATGAGTCTGCTGCTCACGATCCGAGATTCGCTGTTGCTGAATGTCCTGATGCTCGTTTGGCCGCTTGAAGCGGTGAAACAGTGGCAGATTGGATCTGGTTGATTATTCAAACAGATTCCGGACGAGCACACTGAATCCGGGAAGCTCTTTTTCGGCAGAAAGCGTCTGGCCTTCCGCGAAGAATTCCGGGGCCATCGAAGGGCGATGGACCGTGATGGTGCGAAAGTGAGGATCGGCGATCCACACGAGCTGTACACCACAGGCGAGGTATTCGTCAATCTTCTGCGCAATCGCTTCCTGAGTGTCGTTGGGTGACAGAATCTCAACGGCCAGTGCCGGCGCGCCTTCAATCAGGCGCGTTGCGTCCGTTTGACGGGCCGCATGTTCGGCGGTGATGTAGGCGACGTCTATGCCAACCGTTGAGGAAGGGGCGTGCCGGAGGATGCAGCCAACTTCGCCGGAGTAGACTTCGCCTGGCTGCTTCTGGAGATCGACCCAGTTTTGAAGATGTTGAGAGATTCGAGCTTCTGTCCGAGCATGTCGACGGCTGCGGCGAGTCATGACGCGTTCCTTCACTTCACCTCGGATAAGATCCCGTTCAATATTTTCGTCGTCCGGGATGGCCAGGAACTCTTCAACAGTCAATAACTTCTGCCGAGGTGGTTCAAGAATCTCGGGTTCGTTGGCAGTGATGATGCTCATGGACATCCTCCGAAAGTTACGATGGGTCTGCATTAATCCAGGCAGACAAAGATTGAATCTGAATCATAACAGTCCCTTCACTCGAATCTCTACCGAATTCTCCGCAGGCCATCACAAAAAAAGAGCGAGCTTCCGGGGGAAAGCTCGCCCTTTTCGGGAGGAGGGAGGTCACTTCATGGCAGCGTAAAGCTACGCTGCTCGGCGTTGTTCCCCAGCGATTGAAGCCGCTGCTGGAACAACAGTACGCTTGATATTCGAACCCGGGCCGCCTCGTGGAGGGTAGCCGTATTCTCTGAGCTTACCCGACAGAGTTCGCAGACCAATCTGCAGAATCTGAGCGGTCTTTTCACGGTTGCCGTTGCAGCGAGCGAACGTTGATTCGATCAGCTTGCGTTCCATTTCAGCCAGCGTCATTCCAACGCACTCGGCACCTTCTTCGATCGAGTCATTCTGCAACCAGGGTCGCAGATCTTCAGGACCGATCATTTCAGTCACATCGACAGTGCAGCAGCGTTCGACAACGTTCTGCAGTTCGCGAACATTGCCCGGCCACGGATGGCTTTCGAGCACTCGAACGGCTTCGGAACTGACCTGTCGCGGTGGGCGACCTTCCTTCAGCGAGATCTGGCTGATGAAGTGTTCGACCAGCAACGGGATGTCGTTGGTACGGACTCGCAGCGGAGGAGACTGCAAAGTGATTCCGCTGAGGTGTTGCAGCAGATCATCACGGAACCGGCCTTCCATGGCCAGTCGATTCAGGTCGCAATGCGTTGCCGCAATGAACCGGATGTTGGGTCCATCCATCGTTCCGTGAAGAACCGCAGCGGCTCGCTGTTCAAGCAGTTGAGCCAGTCGTTTCTGGAATGGAAGAGCAACCGTGTCGACATTGTCGAGCAGGATCGAACCGCCATCACCCATCTTCAGGTAGCCAGGGAAACCTTCAGCCGTTGCATCACCAAACAGCTGATGCTCCAGTGTTTCCACTGAGTGCAGGCTGCAGTCGATGCGAAGGAACGGCTTGCCAGCTCGGCGACTGCAGCGATGCAGGCCTTCGGCAATCAGAGTCGTTCCACTGCCCGGTTCGCCTCGAACCAGAACAGTTCGGTCATCATCAGCGGCGATGCGAATGGATTCTCGCAAAGACTGCATGGCCGGCGTACTGCCAACCAGATCCATCAGATTGCGATTGAGCAGCTGGCGTCGCAGCTTTTCATTCTCGCGGATCAGTTCACCGCGTTTCAGAGCGTTCAGCAGAGCTGCGCCGAAGCGAGATGCTGAATAAGGTCGTTCCATCACTTCGCATTCGAAGGTCGGAACAGTTTCGCGTCCCCATCGGGAATCTTCGCCAACGATGCAGATGATCTGAGCCGCTTTCGAGTGGCTTCGGATCGCAGCGTTGACTTCCTGAATGCGGGCAACAGTATCAGCATCATCAATAATGCAGCAGCTGAATTCCTGACGGCTCAGGTGAAACAACATTGCGTCCGGGCTGTCTGTTTCACAAACCTGCATGCCTCGCTTTCGGACGTCGTCAGCAAGCAGCTGACGAGCTCCGGGTCGAGGAGAGAACACCAGAACCGTGCGGTTTGGTGCTTCCTGTGTTTCAGGTGTGGCTGCCTGTGGAGATGCAGGTGCAGCGGACGTTGGCTGGGGGAACCGCAGAATATGCGGCTCATGATGAGCGCCGTTTGGGAACTCGTTCATGATTTCCTCAATCTGAGAGCAGAGGGAGAGAGACAGAGGGGAGAGTGACGAGAGGAAGGCTGAAAAATTTCTGAAACAGAACAACGTCGGTCAGTGTGAGTCACCAACCGGGAAGTGCAGAATCAGAGAACAATTCAGTGGCCGGGTGTAGCTCAGGTCCCGGAGAAATCCGGGGCCGGAAGAAATCCGGAAGGATCGAGAGGAAGAAGTGACAGGATTCATTTGGATTCAGGAGATGAATCCGGGTTGAGAGGCCGAGTGATATCGCCAGGCGGTCGAATGAGTCAACACGTGTTCTTAATGATTCTGCGCAAAACTTTCGCCCATTCAAAAGAAATCCTTGTTTTCGGCGACGGAGGTGATTTGGGTTATCAAACGCTCGGCATTTTCTGCCGAACGAACTACTCCACAGCAAACGATGCGGACTTTGGGTAATTCATTGACGACCTGCTTCGGCGATCCGCTGCACAAAACCACTTGGGTCGGCAACTGTGACAACTGGTCGCAGAAATCTTTAACACCATTATCTCGCGTCTGACCAAACTTTTCCTCCGCTCGCATTTGGTCTTTCGCCTTTCGAAAAAAAGAAACAGGGAGCACCAGTGACGAGTGCTCCCTGTCGAGGGTTGGATTTTCTTTTGATCGGCGAATCAATATTGGTTGGCGAATCGCAGCGGATCACTGTTGAACAGGGCCATCGTTTCACGCGATCGGAACAGATACAGACGATCGCGATACCACAAGGCATAGTCCAGCATGCCCGGCTGTTCTTCACCGCTGTTCACCAGCAACACCACATCGCTTCCGCCTGCGGCCGGAGAGTATCGTGATGGGTCCGCTTCAAATGCCGTCTTTGTAGCCGCTGACGAGAAGGTATAACTCTGCAAACCAAAAGTTGCAGAGAATTGTGGGTCAGTCTCGACCAGTTCCCGACGATCACGCAGTTCCACCGGACAGAATCCCTTGAAGCCTGCTTGACCAACTCGCGACTGAATCACTCGCTGCTGGCGAACTCGGCGATCCTGCTCAGCCACCTGCTGAAGCTTTTCGGTATTCACACTCTTCAGTGCGGGTGGCGCTTCCACAGTTTTGACAGTTTCTTTTGCCGGATCGAAACCGTCAGCCTGAGCTGAAGCGGGAACTGGCACTGGAGCCAGCGGCATTCCGGCTTCCGCAGCATCCAGATCCGGTAGACCGAGGTCCGTCTGAACCGGTGCGGCTTCTTCAGTCTGCGTCAGATCTTCCACGGCAGGCAAATCAATCGCTGGCAGGCTGTTTTGGAAATCCGCTATCGGCGCACCCGCATCAGCTTCGCTTGCCACGGAATCCACACTCGGAAGCGTTCGTAGTGCATCGGGCGGACCAAACAGATTTTCATCCGCTGATTCCAGGCGAACACCAGTCAGCGGATTGTTTTCTGTCGCAGCGTCCAGCGATTGCGTTTCGCTCTCGCCAAACGGATTCTGCTCGCTCGCGTTTGCAGGTGAGTCCGTCTGCACAGACTTAAGCGTTTCAGTGACCTCCGCAGGTTCTGAGACTTCCGCAGGCTCCGTGATTCGGGCGGCTGGCTTTTCAACGAGTGAGTCCAGATCCAGAGTGTCGTCCGCATCCGCGTCGGCTTCATTAAACAGGTCCTTGAACTGGTCTTCTGAACGAGGACTCGCGACAACAGCAGCCTGAGGTCGGGGTTCTGCTTTTAGAGGATTCTGCACAACAGCGGCCGCCGCTGAGCGTGCGGATGGCATAAATCCTGGCGCCGCCCCCGGCTGCACATACTGAGGTGTTTTGACCGGGACTTGCTGCGGGACAGATTTTCCAGGAGTCCTGACTATGTTCGGCACGGCAGGCACCGGCTGACTGGGCTGACTGACCGCTCGCACTTGGCCAGCTGGAGGTCCGCCCTGCGACGTACGAACCGGCGCGGCAGCAGCTGTGCCGGTGTTCGGTTGCGGCCTGCTGTTGACAGGACTGCTCTGACTGCTGGAGGCGGGGCGTGCGGCCACGCCCCGAACACCAGATCCCTGCGGCTGGAAATTATTCCGCTGCCCGTTTGGATTCATCCTCTGGCCTCCGGGATATGTTTGAGCCATGCCCTGCTGACCCTGGGCAGGTGTTCCCTGCCCAGCATTCTGCGTCTGAACTTTGCTGACACCGCCCGATGGTGGAGCCGTCGCAGGTGCGCAATATCCAGGCGGAATCGGAGGAATAACGGCTGCTTCCGCCGCTTTTTTTTCCTTCCCGGTGACCTTGCTCATAAATCGTTTCAGTATGTTTTTCTCAGCCGGTGCCTGCGGCTTTGACTGCGATTTCGGTGCACTCTGAGTCGCCGCTGTCTGAGTTACTCTACCCTGCTGCATGCCATTGGGCTGCATGCCGGGCCGCTGAGTGGGACGAATCGTGCTCGCCTGCTGACCCTGAGCGTTCGGCAGATCTTGAGGATTCATGGATGGCATCGGCTGGCCATTTTCTTCGAACATACGCTTCAGCTCGGCCGTCACCGCTGGATTCGGCTGGCTGTTGACGGGAGGACTCTGGCCTGGCTGATACTGAACCAGTTGAATAGATGACCCCGACGCCCGCATTCCAGACTCGAATGCGATTAAATGGGAGTTAACCGACGGGACCAAAGACGCTGTTGACAGTGCCGCTGTAAAAAATGCGCGGCGAACAAGCTTGCGAGTTTTCATGAGATCCACCCCTGTCTCAACCGTTGGCCGGAACTGGCAAGGCGTTCCGGAAAGTGTCGTTTCTGTTATTGAAGGATCTGCTCGCAGCTATGGCGACGGCGGGCCTCCTGCTTGTCTATCGTCGCTTCCGAAAAGGCCGGTTGTTCCCGTTGATGCGCTTTTGATGACGTTAAGACAATCAGGACGGCTACCATATGCACAACCGGAATCCCCGGCAGACTTGCCGCAGGCCGCCTCTTTTCACAAAGTGCGGCCCCGGCATTCTTCACTTACGACTTCTGCGGCAATTACTGCCGCTTCTTGAAAGGGATGGGTAATCATGACTGCAGAAAAAAATGTTCACCCGGGCGAATCTGCTTCAGCGAACTCTTCCACAGTCGTGGTGCGTGTCGAATCCCCTGGTTCCACCAGTGCCGCTCGCTGGCTGCGTCGATTGCTCCTGAGCCTGCTGCTGGTTTCGATCGTTCTGAACCTTTGGTTCATTCTGGATCCACTGTCCTATTCACCGCCTCGAATCGCCGAGCAACATCTGACGGGCGACAAGGGCGCCAACGATCGCGTTGCCGTGATCAACTTCACTGGCACCATCAGCCCACCCTTCACCGAACGCTGGCTCAAGCAAATTAAGCAGGCGACTGAGGACAAAACTGTGAAGGGCGTTGTCATGGCCATCGACAGCCCGGGCGGCTTCGTCGCGGACAGCCATCAGCTGCTGAGAGAGATTCAGAAGATGGCAAAGGTCAAACCTGTCTATGTTGCGATGAAACGCATCGCCGCATCAGGAGGCTACTACATCTCCATGGGAATTGGTGAACAGGGCCGTATCTTTGCAGAACCCACCACATGGACAGGTTCGATCGGAGTCATCATCCCACGCTTCAATGCCACGGAGCTCGTACAGAAGATCGGAGTCAAATCGGAACCGCTCATCACCGGTCCGCTGAAAGATACGCTCAATCCATTCCGTGAGATGACTGAACAGGAAACTCAGGTCTGGGACGCAATCCTGAAGGACTCGTTCGATCGCTTTGTTTCCGTGATCGATGCGGGCCGCGTTCAACTGGATGACGCCGCCATTCGCAAACTCGCCACCGGCCAGATCTACACGGCCAATCAGGCTCTGGAAAATCATCTGGTGGATGAAATCGGCTACGTCGAAGATGCCATCGCTGCACTGGCCAAACAACTTCAACTGCCCAGCTATGACGCCTTCGAATATCGCTCCACGCCCGGCCTTGTCGACACTCTGATCGGTTCAAAGTTTTCAGCAGCTGACGTCGTTGCCGATCAGATTCTTCAGGCCAGCGTCCCCAGAGCCATGTACTACGCCAGCTGGAATCCCTGGGTGCCGCAGCAGTAGTCCGCATCAAATCCGCATCGAATAGGCGATGGTGCCGTCCGGGTTGCGTTGCAGCAGCTCGTGAAACGGATTGTGGGATTCGACCAGGCGTGTCCGTCCAATGATCTACCAGCCCAGGGCGAACGCGTAAGACAAGGATTCGCCGCCCAGCGAGGTATGAGTTGTCAATTGCAGCGTCTGTGTCTCAATGCCCATCCGCTGAGGCGTAACATAACCGGTAGAATGAACATGAAGCGGCTGCACTTGAGGATGCTGTTCGACACATTCCTTCACCAGAACCATGTCCTGGCCCCATTCGATGTTGCTGCAATCGAGGTGTTTCCAGCCGTTGATTGGGCCTCCCGCCGATTCGTTGAAATACGACAGCCTGTGAGGATACACGCTCAGACACGCATTGAGTCGTGCCGGTGGAAGGTACTCGCTGATGTAGGTCCTTTCTGCCGGAAAGGACTTCTGATGTAGGTCCTTTCTGCCGGAAAGGACTTCGCAGCCCCGCTGCGACCAGACAAGTTTCGATTCCAAAATCATGTCGCCGGAGATCACGGCACCGCTTTTTGTTGTGCCATGCGTCATCTCCCCTTCGGTTCGCTGTGCGGCAAATCGGAAAATCCTTTCCGGCAGAAAGGATCTCCAGAAATCGCGGAAACGCAGCCTCCTGAAATTGCTTTTCCCATACGCCTCCGGGCGTCGCTCAACCGCCGGGCTTCTTGAACAAATGCCGCGATCTCAGGATCGACGAGCTTCGGCTCGGCTGGATTCCACCGCCACAAGCCCACTCCGCTCAACCACCAATCTAACTCCGCGCCATTCCTATGCACTCGCGAAGTCAAAGAACACAAGTAGTGAAAGTAAGAGCTCGGCAGCGAGCAAGAATGTGATTGGAGACAAGATGACACCCAAAACAATCATAACGAATCCGGCAAATCCGAGAAGAAACTCGACAAAGTCTCGTGAATCAGTGACCGGTTCCGTTTTTTTTCGAGCCATCTGCCAACTCAGGAGGCCGCAGGCAATGCCAAGTGGCAGCAGCAAAATCATCGCGAAAGAGAATGCAACGATTCCTGGCCGTCCAAGGGCTGGCAAATCAGCGAGAATGCCAATTGTAACGCAAGCTACACCAATGATTGCAAAAAGTGGACAAGTAAGAACCGCGAGCAACCTGAGCCGGTATGTCTGGATGAATGTAGGCATAGAAATAGCCGCATCATGTGGTATGTTTTGAGATTGGTGTGTAACGAATTGCGATCTATGCGTCTGGCGATTAGCCGGACGTATAGATCGTGCGTTGAACTTTTCCGCTTCGTGTGGGGGAGCGCATGAGGCTGCAGAATGGCAGGAGGCGACTCTGCGGAATCAGTGCGACCCGCGAAGCGACATGCGGCGATGATACACCCTGAATGAATGTGTGTCACGATCAGTGAAAAACCGTCAACATTATGTGCGCCTGACCTCTTTGTCTTTGGGGTCGGTTAACAGCGACACCATCCAGGTGATCAGGCAAAACTCAACCATCAGGATCGTCGATCAACTGCTGCAATCGCCCAGCCTGCTGCGGCAATAGCCGATCCATCCAGGTCGCGTCGATGAGGCCGACGTTTAACATATCCTGAAGATGAACCTGATCTTTGCGGCGAAAAGAATTCAGTTTCATGCGTACCAGAGCTTCCAGCGGCACAACATCAAATCCTTCTGCTGGCTCCACGGTATCAAGGTCGGCAGTGGGTTCTGCATGCTCCGGCCGAACCTTTTCCGCAGCATACACCAGATGCACAGCATCACGCGGGCTGCCATCCGGTCCATCAATAAAGCAGTCAACGCCCATCAATTCATGGTGAGTAAATCCTGCCGCTTCCAGTGCCGTCTTCACCGAGTCAAAGTCGATACGCCGCACCAGAATATCAACGTCCTGTGTATTCCGAACCGCTGCCCTGTCAACTCGAGCGACCCAAGCCGCCACGGCGTTACCGCCCACGACTGCATAAGGAATCCCAACCAGCCTCAAAGCTGCGGTGGCCCGCAATGTACGTTCACGAACGGCTTCCACAGCTTCGATCATCCTGTCCCAGGAAAAAGGTTTCAGTTCGACCGCCACGAATGGGCTCCTGTTTGTCTGCGAATCTGTCAGCAACGCCGTCATAATACCAGCAACATGCTACAGAATACACTGCGTATTCGCATTACTTCATCTTCAGATGCTGATCAAAAAATTTGATTGATCTTGTTGACGCACACATTGGTTGAAAGTTTTCAGCAGCGGACGTCGTTGCCGATCAGATCCTTCAGGCCAGTGTCCCCCGAGCTATGTACTACGCCAGCTGGAATCCACGGGTGCCAGGCTCCTGAATCCATGTCGCCCAACGGCATGCTGCCAGCCATTTCGCCACGGAACAATATTACCTAACTGGACAGCGCCCTGTTTCTGATGATGCCTGTCGTAAGTCGTTTAACCGCAACGCCATCGGCGTGCGCGTCCACTTCCCGTTCACAAACGAAGAGAATTCGACGTAACGCTCGCAGCCGATTGGGCTTGCGGTTAAACGAAGGCAGGAACATGGCGCTGTCCAATTAGAGTTACGTCGAGCAGCTCTCCAGAGAACAGATCAGCGATGACGTCATCGGTGGCTCGGAAGAACCAGTCGGTTCCGGCCCCGCCAGACAGCTGGTCATCCTGACCAGAGTCATTCACGACGTTCGACTTCTTGACCAGCGACACTTTCGGCGAGCCGACTCCGGCGCGAAGAGCCGCCACACGAGTGGAGTAGGATGTGGACGCCAGCCAGCCCGTCAGCAAGGTCGACAAGTTCGCTGGATTCGCATCGCTGGTTGTTCGACCAGCAATAACAATGTCGTCATCATTGCCACCAGAGATTGTATCCAGGCCTTGACCGCCAATCAAAATGTCGCGACCGCTG
>Ga0209284_10003140_pt1 | contig 21006 bp, 25 predicted proteins | sample FRY03_FD_187211 | JGI IMG/M metagenome (GOLD analysis project Ga0209284, IMG submission 187211) | Freshwater microbial communities from Lake Fryxell liftoff mats and glacier meltwater in Antarctica - FRY-03 (SPAdes) (version 2) | ecosystem: Environmental > Aquatic > Freshwater > Ice > Glacier... | reverse complement strand
CCTTCCTCTCCTTCATCAGATCCTCTAGGCGAAGTTGGAGATCTCTCCTCGTCTTGGTCAGGCGAAGTTGGAGATCTCTCCTCGTCTTCACCATCAGATGAATTTGGGGATTCTTCTTCGCTGGAAGAAAACTCTTCTACTTGTTTTCTACCTCTGGGCATCTTTTAATTTTAGGTTCTTTTAACTATTTCCATTTGATAAAAAATCGTTTTCTAATAAAAAGTTAGGAAATAATGGGAGCCTTGTTAATGAATGTACTATATTATATTTTATTTACAGCCTTATTGATGGTAGTTTTCCTTCTGGTTTTGGATAAATTAAATTCTAGTATAGACAACCAGATTATAGAAATAGATGGCATGCATTACATGGTTCCGGTTTTCAACGGTTTTCATAAAGATCCAAGAATGATCAAAGATGTTGGATCGGTTTTAGTATGTGAAAGTTTAGCTGAAATTATGAATCAAAAAGTTAAAATGAATTATCCTGTTCCAGGAGCTAAGAGTGTTACTACAGGTAATTCTATTTTTGCTGATTGTTATCATCCAGAAACAGAAACTATGGTTGATTATCATCCAAAAGCTCATTATAAATATAAGGGACCTAGCATATATAATGCTGATGAAAATGATTTTTACGATCGTCATGCCTTAGAACAGATTAAGAAAGAACATATTTCTAAAAATAAAATCCATTATGTAGAGGTACCACACTTAGTAGATATGTGTACTTATAATAAGAACACGGATGATTATGATTGTAATGATCACGTAGATCGTGAAAAAAGAAAAGATTTGATTAAGAATTATCTTAGAGAACAACTCGCTATGATTTATTGAAACCATGATAGCTTTAACTGAATCTGGTATAACCGCTGATCTTAAATTTTTACAATAAAAGAAAGTATAGTTGTAACTGAGTTGGGAATAACAACTGATGTTAAATTAATACAATACTTGTAACAGAATAGGGAATAACAACTGATGTTAAACTTCTAAAATAATAGAAAGCGTTACTTGTAACGGAGCGAGGAATATCAATTTATTTATCAACATCAGATAAATAATCTATTATCTTATAGATATTACCTAATTATAAATTGATATAATCTGTCGATGGATGTTATTTTTCTTCCGATCAGATAAAAATAAATAACTCTGATCATTGTTTGGCTCAGTGGGGTCTTTGAAGACCCCTCTAAGACTTGGCTCAGTGGGGTCTTTGAAGACCCCTCTAAGACTTGGGTAAAATTATATTCTAGAAGATTCCATGTTTTGGATAATTGTTCTACAATCATTTAAACTAGTTTAATATAAATAGGTTTTTATTTAATTCATTATAACTAACAGCTGTTAAATCCAACTCAACCCCCCATTCTTTCAAAATAAATGGATCTACAGGAGAATCTAAAAAATAAAATAGTTTATTGGCAAATCTCATTTTATTTTCATTAAATAAAGTTGGATTAAATAAAGTATAGTAAACATAAAGTGAAAAATGTTGTCTATCCCTAATAATTACATCCCCATAATATTCTAACTCATCGACAAAATTTTGACTACATATATGAAAAGTATGAGTATCTCCATCTGGAATATCTAAAATTAAATCATCTCCTAGAAAGAAAACTGATGGTATATTATATAAATGTTCGTCTATTTCATCAATTGAACAGATTTTCTTTATCAGAAAAAAATCTGATAATCCGTCTTTTTCCAAAAAATCTTGGAAATTTGAAAATTGAGAAAGTTCTCTGTCCATAGTTTTTAATCTACATCATTTAAATTAGTTGATTCATAAGAGGGAGGAATAGGATTCATTTCTTTTTCTATATTTTGGAGTCTTTGATCGATATTAAGATAATACATTGCCGATGAATAATTATTACACAATATATTAGTTTTATTTTCAAGAACTTTATATACGATTATAATATTTAAAACTAAATTGATAATATTTAAAAATAAATTATCCATTTATTTATTTATTTCCCTTAGGAGAATTTGTTTCCTTGGGCGGAAAACTAGTTCCTAAACCAATTCCAATTGCAACAATAATAAACAAAATCAAAATACCAAATAAAATCAAACCGATTCCATCATATTTTGATTTTTTTGCATTATTTTTAGCCCATCTAACCGCATCATTTTCGGAATAATAATTATTATTTTGAGCGCTACTATCGCTAGCACATGGGATAGCATTTCCATCCTTGTCAGTACAAGTACTTTTTCCACAATTCTGAGTTAAATTAAAATTTTTAAACTGGGAATCAATAATATTGATAGTAGAATCTTCCAAAATACAAGTACATTGATTCTGAACCACTTCATGATTTCTAAAAACATTAGTAGCGGATCTATCTTGGTTAGTAGCGTTTGTATCCACAGTAATAGCAAAAATATCACAATCCAAGGGATGATTTTCAAAAATTATTTTTTCTCCGTTTGTAAATAATGTATTAGGATTAATAATTTGGGCAGAAACAAAAGAAATACTATATTCGACCGTATAATCTCCTCCAATGACCACACCGTTAAGTCTTAATGTAACCTTGATTCTATTATTATTTTCTCCAACAGCTACTACAGTCGCTTGGCTGGAACCAGTAGCTCCAAAAATAGAAGCAAATTCGGGAGGTCTTCCTTTAGATCTTTGAGTGCAAACCTGGGTGTCAAAAATATCTTCAGAAAAAATCCCAACAATAGTATCTCTTTGAGTGTTGAAATTTCCGCCCGAATTTATATCAGTTTTAACACTTGAATTTCCACATCCTCCACATAAAAGAGAAAAAGTTTCAGGTTTTCCTCCAGTAATTCTATCTCTAACAAAGTTGAGTTTTAGATCGTCAATAATACATACATTAGTTAAACAATATTTTTGATAACCATCAGCATCTACCAGAGGAATAGCTAAATCAGTATTACAAAATGGAGTACATTCCCGATTTACCTGAAATAAATCAGTATATTTTTGGTATTGATTTTCAGGCATATAACACCCACACCATACATCTGCGTTTGGAACATTTCCTCCAACAATATCATCGACAGTAATATTTTGACATACATCTTTAAGAGGTGCTTGACATAAAACTGGGAATTTTGTACAGATTTCTTTAAATACATCAATCATAGAATCGATCTGTTTTCCATCTCGATTAACTCCTCCTACAAAAGAACCAAATTCTGAGTTATATTTAGAAAAAATAGAGTTTACTACTTTCTGAGCCCAAGCTAATCCTTCTGGATCATAGTTTCCTCTTCTAAATTCTAATGTTTTTAACTGATCCCAAGTACAAAATTGTTGGTCTCCGGAAATAGCTCTTGCTAAAGCTCTAAGACATGGTTGTTTCATCCTTCTTTCTATCTGAGATCTGTTTGGATTTGGATTAAAATTTTTAGGTGTGAACTTAGAAGAAACTGAGCCAGGACTGATTCTTCTAACCTCATCAGAATTGATATCTACCTCTGTATCTTCTACCCATAAATCCCACCAGTTCTCTTGACCTAAAAATAATTGATCTCCTGTACAGTAAGGTAAAATTTTTTCTAAACAATTCTGACTAGATAGATCTCTATTTTTTGGATCACAAGTTCTATCTCTTAAATCAGTTTGCCAGCACCTATCTTTAATAGTAGGATCCTGAAACACACAATCGTTATCAAGAAAACAACATACTGTTGGATCTGCAGTAAATTTAATTCTTTGACATGCACCTGTTAAAGTATTTGCAGATCTCAACCAAGATCCATCACATTTACCAATACAATCACCAAGATTATCAACTACCAACACGCCATCCATTTTACCACCCTGACTGGTACAACATTGTTTTCTTTTACTTATTGGAGCCGGTATCCATTCTTCACCTGAACCTATACTTTTACAGAAAAATTGAGCTTCCCCGCCAGTATTAATATCATCCAAGCCTATACAAATTCTAGTTTCTTTTCCAGTTAAAATATCTCCTAGAGCATCGGAACATTTATTTAATTTTGGATCTTTTGGATTAGGATATTGAACATTTTGATATGCTCCTGGACAGTTACCCATCCTTATTTTTAAGTTTAGTTATTTTAGTGTTATCCTAAAATAAGAATGTCATTGGATAATTCTCAAATAAGTATGGGATCCAAGGATTCCCTCGGAAAATCCAAATCTTTAATCGCTTCACCGCTCATTATCTTTACTATAGTTAATACCTTTTTAGTTTTGGGGGCTATAGCTACTTATCTATGTGTTTTATTTTTTTATTTATCCAAAGATTGGGTAGATAGTAAAAATTGTGTTGCTCCTATTGGAGAATTTACAGTAGAACCTGGAGTAGACGTCGGGAATGTATTACTGAGTTGTCCTGATTCTAGTTATGATGACAAAGGAACTTGTATTTATAATAATGTTCCATCCCTTCTTAATGCTACTGTATTATGTAATCAAAAAGCAGATGTTTGTAGTCGATTTGTTTATAATGCTAATTCTCAGAAGATGAAAATTGTTTCTCTTCAAGGAACTCCTAATAAAGGAAGTCAGTATGATAATACTTATACTCGCCAGGCTAATATTACGTTTAGAACTTCTGGAAATAATGTCTCTGGAAGTTCTCCAGCATTGGAAAATAATTTCACAGTTAATAGTACTGGAGAAGTGGTATCCACTACAAATGCAACTGGAACTACAACTACTGGAATTTGAAAAATTTTGAGAAAATAAATGGAAATTGATTTAAAGAAATATAATAAATATGAATAGAAAGAGGATTAAAAATTTTCATCTTTTTGTGAAGGAGGAATTTAAACGAAGAATAGAAAAGATATTTCCATTGATTTCAGATGATCAAATTCCTAATTTTTCTTTTATTGTTACCTGGGAAATAGTTCAAGCTAATTTAGATAAAGATTGGAATTGGAGTTTTCTTTCTAGAAATCCTAATATTACCTGGGAAATAGTTCAAGTTAATTTGGATAAACCTTGGTCTTGGTATTATCTTTCTGAAAATAGTAATATTACCTGGGAAATAGTTCAAGCTAATTTGGATAAAAATTGGAATTGGAGTTTTCTTTCTTTAAATCCTAATATTACCTGGGAAATAGTTCAAGCTAATTTGGATAAACCCTGGAGTTGGTGGTGTCTTTCTGGTAATCGTAATATTACCTGGGACATAGTTCAAGCTAATTTGGATAAAATTCGTCCATTGGATGGGTCTAGACCCACCCAATGTGCGTGGGATTGGAGTTATCTTTCTGGTAATCCTAATATTACCTGGGATATAGTTCAAGCTAATTTGGATAAACCCTGGAGTTGGAGTTTTCTTTCTAGAAATCCTAATATTACCTGGGAAATAATTCAAGCTAATTTGGATAAACCCTGGAGTTGGAGTTTTCTTTCTAGAAATCCTAATATTACCTGGGAAATAATTCAAGCTAATTTGGATAAAAACTGGGATTGGAGTTTTCTTTCTAGGAATCCAAATATTACCTGGGAAATAGTTCAAGCTAATTTGGATAAAAACTGGGATTGGGATTGGCTTTCTGAAAATCCTAACATTACCTGGGAAATAGTTCAAGCTAATTTGGATAAAAACTGGGATTGGAGAAGTCTTTCTAAAACTTTATACATATCTCTAGAAGTAGAATATGGTAGAAAATATATGTCAGTTTTTCTAATTCAAAATAGATGGAGAAATATCTGTGTTGATATTTATCATAGTATTGGTATAAAAATAATAAGAAGAAATTTTGAAAAATTGAGAAATTAAAATTTTTTCCAATGAATCATTTCAGGAGTTTCTAAACTTTCAAAACCATCATATTCAGTAATTCTATATAATTCACTGTCGCTAGTAATAATTTCTAATTTTGAACAATGAGCACTTGCTTCAGAACCCAACTCTTTTACAACTTTAATTAGATTTGGATTAGTTCTATCATCTTCATATAAAAAGAAATAGTAATTATCTTTAACTAACGCTTCTTTAGCTGCTAACCATTCAACGGCTTTCTTACTAAGACTATAACAACAGTTGAGAACAATTTCGTGCATGGTTTGTTTAAAATAAATTAATTTATTTTAATTTTCGATTTTAATTTTATTTGTCAAAAAATGAAAACATCAATGATGCTCCAAGTGTAGATATTTGTTGATTATCTGACATAACCAACTCACTGATTAGATCTGCTTCCGGTTCCTCCTCTTCCTCAAGAATATAGTGAACTTTTTTCAAAGTTTCATTACTACTAAATTCTTCCAATGATGAAAGATGTGCCGCTGCCAATCTACAAAATACTAAATTATCAACTGCTCCCTGGAAATATAAATCACGGAGAAATCTAAAATCAAAAATATCCTCTTCTGTCCAGTCTTTTAATTCTGTTTCATACACAAATAATTTAGGATCGGGACCAAAATTGGGCATCCAAACTTGATCAGAAATCTGAATTTTTCCTTTATCTATACCTTTTGATAATTCTTTTAGCTTAGTAAGATGGTTCTCATAATCAGGATTATGTTCGAACTTTTGAAAAATAATAAAGAAATCTTCTGACATTTTTTTATCAATCCGTTTATCATAAAATATTCATTTTTGATTTTCTTATTCTTACCAAAATGACAAGATTATCTCAACTTCAAAATAAATTCAAGGGTCAACTTTTAGATGATAGGTTATATCTTCCGATATTAGTCTCTAATGGAACCTATGATTTTTCTTCTTCCGATTATATTGAGTCATCTTCAGCTACTGATAATGTTTTTTATATTGTTCAGCACATTGTTAACGGAGTTCCAACTATGGTGATTAGTGCTAATACCGATCATGGGCTATCTTCTCCTTCTCAAGGAATGGCAGGTGCCATTTATTTTACCAAAAAAGATAATTTTTCTATTCAATCCGCTAGTGATGGTATTTCAGGTTCTATACAATTATATCACAATAGTTTAAATAAGATGTATCTTGGTCAACCAAATTCTTTAGTTGGAGATAATGGTCTTTTAATCTTTAAAAATAATACTGATACCACTGTTCCTCCTCCTTCTGCTATTGATAATGATAATAAAAGTACTCTTCGTTCAGTATTTTATGAGGGGGTTACAACTACAGATTCTCTAACAACAACCAGTGTTACATTAGACGTTGGAAGTTATACTAGTTCACAAAGTACTAATCTTATACCAACAACTGGTCTCGCAACTCTAAGTAACGGAGTATTTTATGAACATGTTTTAGTTACATATTATGATCCAGTAAGCAACAAGGCAAGGATTGAGAGAGGATATATGGATAGTGTAGCGTTAACTTGGGCTGGAACTTTTACTGTTACATTTTGGTACCCGACACAGATTAATAACTACGATTCTTTATCTGCAAATGATAATTTAGTAGCTGGTTTTGACGTTTATCTCATTCCACATTCAAAGGATGCTTATCTCAGAAGTTATATGACACTCAATAGAATGTATGATTATGATTATTATACTGCGGCTACTCCTGTTTGGTCATTTGAAACTGGAAATTTAGTATATCGATCTGAATATTTTGTAGATAATTTTTTATTCTTGAATAATGTTACCCCAGAAGCCTTGACATCAAACACAGTTAATGGAAAATATGTTTTGAAAGATTCAAATCAATTTTCTAATTATATATTTTCTAATCCATATGAAGCAGACCAGGGTTATATTTATGATTATTGTACCACTAATCAAACCTGTGGGACTTGTATGGGAAATACTCCAGATAATTCTAATAATTGTATGGTAGACCCCACCGCCTATGATTCTAATAGCGATCAAAATCCATTAACCTATGGACCCAACTATGGTTCAGAAAATGCCAACTGGAACAATCGTAATAAATTTAATAATTTTTATATTCCTTTGGGTTTAGTCGCAGGAGCTGGGTTTTTTGTATTGGTCATGTTTATAGTTTATGTTGGTGTGATGGGAACTTTTATTCATGAATGTCAGACAGGACATTTTAATAATCATGATTTCACCGACGAATTGAGAATCACCAAAACTACAACCGGTGCTATGGCTGGTCTCAGTGCTATAGTGTTTATTGGTACTGTAATCTGGGTGATCATGTCCATTGTCGAGGGAGAGAAGGGGGCTAGTAAACGTTTTTTCCCAACTACTAATTATAAAAGATCTATATATAATCCTCCCCCGGGATACACTTTTGTTAATGCTCCTAGTTCTTCAAATTAAAAAAATGGAAAGATGTTTAAAGAAAATAAAATAGATGTATGAATGTGAAATATGTAAGGCAGGAAAAGATATAAAGAATAAGGTGGTTTTATCTTGTACTCATTTTCTTTGCGGGGAATGTTTCCAAGAATGGGAAAAACGTGCTAACACTTGTCCATTTTGTAGAGCTGTTTTTGTTGTTGAAGATCAAGATCCTGAAAATTGGTTATATCTAGACCCTTCTGAATGGGTTGTTTATTCAAGAACAGATATGATTAAAGGAGAAGAAAAAATTTATGTTTTTAGAAAAGACGAACAACAACCTTCTTGGAGAAATGATAATATAACCATAACAGTTAGAAGATCAAAAAGAACAAGAAGAAAGATTAGAAAATTAAATTTATGAAGAAATCGAATTTTCTAATAAATATATTTTATTAGAAATATGAGTAAGAAAAGAATTAAAAATTTTCACCTTTCTGTGAAGGATGAATTTAAAAAAAGAATAGAAAAGATATTTCCATTGATTTTGGATGATCAAATTCCTAATTTTTCTTGTATAGCTACCTGGGAATATTAGGATTTCTAGAAATCCTAATATTACCTGGGAAATAGTTCAAGCTAACTTGGATAAATCCCGTAACCAGCATGTTCCGTGGAATTGGTATTATCTTTCTATGAATCCTAATATTACCTGGGAGATAGTTCAATCTAATTTGGATAAAGATTGGGATTGGTGGTGTCTTTCTGAAACTTTATACAAATTAGAATATGGAAGAATAAGTGAGGATGTTTTACATCCTCGATTATCTTACTTGGTAGAAACCACATGTCAGCCTTCTTAATTCAAAATAGATGGAGAAATATCTGTGTTGATTCCCATCATCCAATTGGTAAAAAAGTAATATTAAAAATAGTTATGTATAATTGATCAGGTTATTAAAAGATGGCAGATATTAAAAATATTTATTTTAACATTAGTGAAAATTACCCTGTTGAAAAAGTAAGAGAAAAAATCGTCCATGCTTATCAGAATTATGATAAAATTAGAATGATTTTTGATCTTAATGGAGTTAATTTATCTGGTTTGGGGGCAATGAAGAAGGTTAAAAGGATATTTGAAGAACTAGGAGTTGAAAAATTAGTAGAGACTTGTATTATTTCTCATGAAAAATTTAAAAGAAATTTGGTCAGTTTATTTTTAAAACAGGTAAAAACACAAAGGACAGTTAGATATTTACCATATGACATATGAGATAAATCATATTATATGAGATAAATCATATTATACCGAAAATGATTTTCTTAAAGAATTTATTTTAAGAAAATCTAATTAGATGGAGGTAAAACCAGATGAAGAAATTATTTTGCCTCGTCTAGAATTTAGTCATGACACCTATGATCCTAGTAAAAATTATTTGGATACATATTGTACATATGCCATGCAAGGGAAAATTTTTTACAAATGGAAGGATAAAACATATACTCAAAGCAGAGATGATATCCCGAAAAGAATGTTTATTCGTGGAAAGGAATTGGAAAAAGAAACTTATCTTCCATTGTTTGAAATCTTCGATTCAGTAACTTCAAAATATGAAGATGTTGTGATAGTTTTAATGGTGACTAGACAAGATTTATTGATTACTCACCCTGTAGCTATCGGAATCCAGGTATTTTTTCTGGGCTGTATTGTAGATGATTCTAAATTTATTCCAGCTGCCGTCGCAGTAGAAACTAATATTTATATCAAGGAACTAGTAGAAAATAACAATATTCAAACAACAGAAAATTACTTTACTCCTAACAAGGTTTATATTCCAGCTAGAATAACGGAACAAGAAAAACTCGAGAGTGTTCTAGAAACAAGAGGTTCTTTTATATCTACTACCGATGGGTTTCCAGTGACTATTTCAACTGAACGAGAAAATCAAGTTTTTGAATATTTTTCTGACACACAAAATAATATTCAACTTTTTGTCAGGTTGTTTTTTATAACCTCGATAGACGGAGAAAAAGACCCCAAAGAAATAAAGGATATAGAGAAAAAATTGGAGATTGTATCAAAATTTTCTCCTATAGATAAGACAGTTGAGTTTATACCATTGATCGAAAGTTTTAGATCTTTTCTTCTTTTCTTTGATGATAAAAAAGTTTGTCATGGAATTGCTCAAAATAACAAAGAAATTTATCTAGAACATAACTCAATCGATGATAAAGAAATGAAAATGATGGAAAAACCTCTTAAGTCTCTTGCTACTTTTATTAAAAATATTCAGTGGAATTTAAAGAATAATCGGAAAAATGGAATTAATAAAGAAATTTTACTCCATATCCAGATCAAGGATGCTATTTTTTCATTTTTCAAGTTTGATAAAAATATCAATAATTGTTGTCATCTTCTTAAATCTGTAGAAAGATTAGCTATTAGATAATTTTTCAGAATTGAATTTTTATATAAAAAATATATAAAAAATGGATAATCGAAAACGTAAACGTGCTATCGAAAAGGATATAAATCAAAAACATGAAAAACGTCTTAGAGAATGGAAACCTAATTTTAGGTTAGAAGATTATCAGGCATTTACACCGTTAGCTACTTGGAGTATGATTTTAGAAAATCCAGACGCTACTTGGGATTGGGAATATTTATCAAATGAATATGATTTAGAAATCATTTCACAATACCCTCAGTTTCCATGGTTTTGGAAATTGATTTCTTGTAGGAGCAATATAGAAGATGTTATTAAGTACAGAAATCTCCCATGGGATTGGTATCATATTTCTTTAAATGTATCTTATGAAAATTTTAAAAAATATGATCTTCCCTGGAACTGGAATGGGTTTTCGAGAAATGAAAATTTTTCAACTCTTGAGATATTGAGAGAAAATATTGATCAGCCCTGGGATTGGGAATGGATTTCTCAAAAAAGAAATATTATTACCTTAGATTTTATAAGGGAATTTAAACATAAACCCTTATATTGGTTTGTAATTACCCAAGAGATATCCTGGAATGTAATCCAAGAAAACTTGGATCTTCCATGGAATTGGGACGCAATCAGTTTTAAATTAGATATTACTTTGAAAGATATTGAAAAATTTCCTGAATCTCCTTGGAATTGGGGTTATTTATCGTGGAATGATAACATAGTAACATTGGAATTATTTTTAAAATATCCAGAAAAAGAATGGTATTGGAATCCAATTTCATGTAGAAGTTTTGTTACTTGGAAAGTAATTACAGTTGATCATCCAGAATTACCATGGGATTGGATATCTATATCAAGATTTAATAAAAACATAACAATAGAAATTATAGAAGAAAATATACAATACCCTTGGAATTGGCATCATATTACATACAATAGAAATCTAGATATTATTAAATTAGTAGAAAAATTTCCAGAGAAAAATTGGTCTTGGAATCATCTTTCTGAAATTTGTAATTGGGATTTTATTTATAAACATATAAATTATAGTTGGAATTGGTTAATTTTATCAAATAGAGATGATATTATAACATGGGAAAATGTAAGTCTTACATTAGAAAAACCATGGGATTGGAATTTGTTATCTAACCAAAAATCTATTTCTACACCTGAAAATATTAAAAATTATCCTGAAATTCCGTGGAATTATGGAGTTATAATGGTACTTCGTAGAGAACAAGATTTGGAAAAAAGGATAAAACAGGATAATTCAGCGTTTATTATTCAAGAAAAATGGAGAGATATCTGTGTTGATCCAACTCATCCGATTGGGAAGAGAATAATAAAGTCAAGATTTGAAAAATTATGTGGATAAAAACGAATATTAAATTATTTCTATTTTTTAAAAAATGGAAGAAGAAATAGCAGAAATATTCAAAAATTTATATAGTTTTGATTTTGATCCAGATATAAATGAATATATAGAAATTAATGTTTCACAAGAAGCATTAAATATGTATAATAACTGGAGATCAAAAACAAATATATCTGAAACAAAATTAATTTTTAAAAATTACACTGATTATATCCCATGTACATTTGAAACGACTTTAAAAGGGCTAGAGAATGGCATTTTAACTATCGACGAAAGTTGGCATATTGATCTTAGTTTTGAAGAACAAAAACGTCAGGAACAACATCCAGAGTTTAATGAACAAATAATCAACCAGAAATAGGTAAGGGATCTGCCAAAGACAAGTCAACATTCCAACCGATATCCTTCAAGGCATTTAATGTAAGAGCTGAATTTGGTAATTCTACCCCTTTCTTTTCACTATAAGGTGTCATCAATTCTGTGTCAAAAATATCTTCTGACCAGTGATAACCACTCGAACCTAAAGGAATTCCGTTTGGATTTGGAGTTCCACTTGCCCAATTCTTATAAAAATTATAAGCATTCGGAAATAGATTCTTATCTAATACATCACTATTATTGGCCATATCCCACTTTTTACAAGTTCCAATCCCAAGTACATGTCCGATTTCATGTTCTAAAATATTTTTCATACTAGTTTCTGCCTTATTATATGTGTTGATATAAACCACACCCCCTCCATAAATATCATCTTCTTCATTCATAAAAGCAAAAGCTAAAGTGTCATCGTTGGACGAATAAGAATAAAAAGAAACATCTATTTTCTTATCATCTAAAATAATTTTATCCCATTCTTGTAAAGCTAGAACAATATCTTGTTGATAATCAGTGTTGATACCTGGTCCGCTTTGGTAGATAAATTTACCAACTAATCTAGCAGAGGTAGAACTATCGTCAGAACTATTATTATTATTTGTTGAAGATAAAGTAAATGCTAAAATTAACCCAACAATTAAAATAATCACAAAAATACTGATTAAGAAAAATTTAGAAAATCTTTTCATTTTTCAAGATCTTAAAAAATTTTAGGAAGGAAAAATAAAAAGTATCTATTTAAAATAAAAAGTATGGTTTCATCTAAGTCACCAAGATCCAAGAGAAGCCCCGGACGCCCTCGCAAGTCTACAATTCGGAGGATTGAACAAAGCCTCGAAAAGCCTTCTGAACATATTGTGATGGGATTTGAAGGTGTTGCTTTCTTATTCCTTCTTGGTGCCGTTGCTGCTGCGGTTGCATGGATGGTTTATGTGGCTAAGTTCAACATTGATTATTATCGAAAGGTTAATAGTAATATGACTGTTGCCGATAATATCACCAATAACAATATTACTCTTAAGAATACACTGACTGTTGATCAATACACTATCTGTTATCAGGCTTTGGTCGTTTCACTCCTGCTGTATTTTTCATTCAAATATCATTTCGCAAAGTAAAAAATTCATTTTTTTCTAAAAATATATTTTCTTTTTGTTTCAAAAAGAAACAAAAGATGACGATGTTATACGAAAGTCCGTCAAGATCTGCTATTGCATCAGTTCGTTATTTATCATACTTATTCCTGTTGGGAGCAATTTCCGCAGCCATTGCTTGGATGGTATATGTAGCTAAGTGGAATGTACATGTTTACAACAATGCTGCTAATGGAAACTTGACCTATCCGCTTAATGCTACGGACGAATTGGCCAGTGATAGGTATACTATTTGTTATCAGGCAGTGGTTGCGTCTGTGCTGATTTACATTACTCTTAGGCATATGCATCATCATATGAAGGCATAAATTGACGGAGGCATAAATTGACGGAGGCATAAATTGACGGAGGCATAAATTGACGGAGGCATAAATTGACGGAGGCATAAATTTATTTATTTTTGTACTACTACTATTTATAGTAGTACCTAATATACTGGAAACCCAGTATACTTGGTTGTAGTTTGTTAGAAGCGAAGTGAAGGAGAACCTCTAACATACTACCACCTCAAAAAGAGGTGGTAGGGCAACTGAAAGTAATCTCTCAGAGGGGCGGAACCCCTACATTATCAGAAGATTTTAATTTGAAATTCAATTTCGGCCAATTATGATACCCGCAGGGGTATCATAATTTGGAGACAACAGTAATTGAAGACGGCCAATTATGATAAATTTATCATAATTTGAAGACGACGGCCATCTGATATGTTCTTTAGAACATATCAGATACGACGGCCATTCAATGTGCTCTTCAGAGACAATATGGATTTCAATTTAATAAATAATAAAACTCAACGTTTTATTATAATGTACGAAGCAGGGTTCGAACCTGCGCGGAGCATAACTCCAGTGGAACTTAAGTCCACCGCCTTAACCACTCGGCCATCCGTACTCTTATATTAATATATTTTATTTAAACTTCAATTTCGGCCATCTGGTATGTTCTTTAGAACATACCAGATACGACGGCCATCTGGTATGTTCTTTAGAACATACCAGATACGACGGCCAAATCAAAATTTTAGACGGCCAAATCAAAATTTTAGACGGCCAAATCAAAATTTTAGACGGCCAAATCAAAATTTTAGACGAAATTGAATTATAATTTATATTTTATCCATTAATAAACATGAATAAGACTGAGAAGATAGAGACTCCAGAGTACAATTTCGGGTATGAATCCTGGAAAATTGGAAAGATGATTTCGCTTCTTCATCAAAAAAAGAGAAAAGTAGTGCATCCTTTAGAAGCGTTTACCAGTTCTTTTCCAACTATTTTAAAGGATTGCAAGGGAGATAAAAACAAAGAAGCAGTCTTGTTTTTCTCAATTCAAACCTTTTCATATGGATATAGATTTCCAGGTTTTAACTGGGATTATGTGGAGATTCAATCTAACAAAGCATTATCCTCATCCCCAGGAGATTCGTCTAGATCGATGATATTCTAGATATTTAAAAGATGTTTGATAGTTATTTTTTTGAATGTCCTCATTGTTTTCTTCTAATTCAAGTTAATAAAAACGAGATAGCTTGTAAAATATTCCGTCATGGATATTATAAAGATACCTGGAAACAAATACCACCTCATTCGTCGAAAGAGATATGTGATAAATTGTTTGAAGAAAACAGAATATATGGATGTGGAAAACCATTTACATTCGATGGAAAGATAGTTGAAAAATGTGATTATATTTAAATATTAAATATAACTAAAAACTATGTTCATAAAGGATCCTACTAATCTATTAGCAACTTTTGAAGATGTGATTGATGCGTTTAAACAGTTCCCAGACGGAGGTTTTTGGGTTAAAAAAATTATTCAACGAATGGGTGTATTTAGAGAATCTGTAATCGGACCATATAATAAAACAGACGCAGATCAACTAGCAAAGAAATGGAGAAAAATATTTAAATTTGAAGGAAAAGAAGTAGCTAATGTATTACAATTTAAAGACTTGATTTGTTCTTCATCGCCTAAAGAATTAGGAGAAAATACCTGGAAACCTCCAAAAGGTAGTGGATTGTTATGTGTATTATATAATTATTATCCTATGATAATATACGATCCAGTTGATGTAGAAGAAAATCCAGATTATCTAAAATTTTATAGATATGTTCGACCAGAAGGAATACGTAGTATAAGAATACGCGATAAAATGATTATTTATAATCAAAATAGTGTCGATAGTCAACGAAGAAAATATGCTATGTGTAGATTATTAGATTATTACACCGATAGTTATGATAATGAACGAATGGAATGGTTAATCAGAAAAATAACTGGTAGAAATGTTGATGATTTGGAAAAACCTACAATAGTTCCTGGATATATTGAAAGATTAGACTGGGAATGTTCACCTGTTGAGTTAGAATTTTTTAAAGAAAAAACCACAATTCAAAAAGCTTTCAATAAACTGAAAAAGTGTGCTCCAGAAAATAATAAAACATTTTTCTTTTATCAAGATATTAGATTTGAATCAACAGAAGTAGATTTAATTTATAGAACTGAATTAGAGAAAATATTGAAGAGATTAGTGATCGAAAAAGGAGATAATGGAAAATTTAATCTTCAATTAACTAATTATGAAGGTAATTTTTCTGTTGGAATTTATGCTATTGAGAACAATGTTGGTAGAATGATTATTCATCTTCCTAACTCGGATTATTCTCCGCTTCCTAAAAGTCAAAGTATTTTTATCAGTAAAAATCTTAGGAAAAATCGATATTTCACTAAGATGGATGTAACAGGGGCTATTCTTCTTTATATAGCAAAATGCCTTGGGATTAAGAAAGTATGGTTGGAAGATGATAAAACAGAAGATTGTGGTTGTGGTGCTATTAATGTTGCATCGTTTATCAATCCAATTAGATTTTTAGCTGGGGAACCTAGTATTTATGGTAATCTAGGATTTCAAAATGTTGATCAAAATAAAATAGAACAGATTATTGATCAATATAGACAACAGGAAATACCTATTATTGAAGATGGAGAGGTGGTAAATCTTTTTGATTTAGCTACAATGTATTTAAAGAAAGATTGTATTTATGAGAATGTGTGCGATATGATGAGTATAGTAACAGAAGATATATATAAACATGTTTCTAACAAGTATGAATTAAATTTAGATAGGATGAGCTTGGAGTATTATAGGGGGTTGTTTTAGATAAATAGAAGAGTAAATCTCTGCTATTGTTTTTTCATACTTGAATCATCAATGGTTTTCACCAAAAAATGAGCGTCGCGCTTAACAAGATTAAATTTTAACAAACAACCTGGACTTTGCAGTAGCGTATCGTCCCTCCTATCCTTAGAACTCATAACGAGCGTGGGGCAAGGCTCCTATAGATGTTTTTGACCTATTGTGTTTATATTCTTGTTCAGAATCTTAAACTGGGGGCATTCCGGTCAATATAGCATTCCCCCGTCCCGTAGGACTACATTATTAATAAGATTTTAATTAAATTTTCAATTTCGGTTAATTATGGAAGACGGCCATCTGATATGTTCTTTAGAACATATCAGATACGACGGCCATTCAGTGTGTTCAGAAGAGCACACTGAATACGACGGCCACTATAATTACGACGATGGTTCAACCACAATTCTCTTATTTTCAACATGATAATATCTATCCCGAGGATAAAATTTAAACAAAAACCATATAGTGGCAAAGCTTAAAATCATAGTTAGAAGAAACCAGAAAAATGCAAGTCTTGGAATAATAGTTTCAACTTTCTGATAATTTTTTGAAGGAGGATCTGGATTAAAATAAATAGACGGTTGAATAGAAACTATCTTTAAATCCTTGCGTTTCATATCTTCTAAAGTATATCCTTTTCTGACATAACCTGCACCTACATAAGGATGATTTCCATTGATAAATAAAGGATATTCTTCATTTTCCAACCTTACACCTTTTTTAGTTTGCATAGAATGAAGAATAATCCCGTCTAAATCAGGATCTCTCTGAACTAATTTTTCAACTTTTTGTAAAATCTCATCTTTTGACCAAGGTGATGAAAGATTATCATCTATTAAAAGTTCAAAATCTTGTTCCATTTAATTTATATTTAAAATTTGAATCAGAATTTGAATCAGAATCCAAATCCAAAACTGAATAACAATCTAAAAGATTATTATTTAAAAATAATGAGAGAATTAACTAAGAAAGAAAAAGATCTTATTTTAGATAATATAACTGATAAGGCTATAAGAAATGATATTGAAAGAGTTCTTGAAGTAGTTAAAATTTCGGAAGATACTTCCAAGAGTTCGGTTAAAGAAATAAAGAAAAAAATTCTTAATTTACTCAATGAGGAACTTCCAAGAAAATTAACTAACAAAGAACTAGATGATATTGTATCAGGTATTCCTATTTCCCCTTGTCCCGTCAAAACTATTGCTGAATATAATACTGAAATGATCAGAAAAAAAATAAAGAAACAACTTTCAAAACAAAAATATTTGGTCAAGGACGGTACCGTTGATATGATTAAAAGAGTTATTTATGAGACATATCTTAGAGCAGTAGTTGACTCTGGATCTTCAGTTGGGAGTACTGGCGGGATGGCTATTGCTAGTCAAATTACTCAAGCTATGCTTGACTCTATCCATTCTTCCGGCACAGAAACAAGTAAAGAAGAAAGTTTTCAAATGCTTAGAGGTTTAATTGAAACAAGCGAAGAACCTGATATTTTAAAATATACAATTCATTTCAAGGATAAGAATTTAGTAGCTGAGGAAATCTCTTTAATTGGAGATATTTTAAAAGGAATTTCTGTTGGAGATTTTATTATTAATAAGGAAATTTTAACAGGAATTAATCCAGACGATCGAAGATTTTATAAAAATCATTTTACGATTTATGGTGATCAAGAAAGTATTAGACCTGAAGATGTTAATAATCGTTTTCTTCGGTTAACTATAGATGTTAATAAATGTTTCATGTATAATATTACAATGGAAGATTTGGTAGATACAATTAAAAACAATACTGAAGATGATGATTTTGATAACACAATTATATGTATTTCAACGCCACTAGATCAAGGTTTTATTGATATTCATGGAAATATTAACTATATCGAATATTCAGTTTCTACTTTTTCAAACTTAGGAAAAAGAATTGGAGACTGTAGTAGAATTAAAAAAGGTAAGGAAGATGAAAGACTTGATCGGGAAAATGTTAACAAGAAAATCAGTGAAATGGAATTAGATGATATGACTGGGATTTTCTTAAAAGTAATACTTTCTGATTGTTTATCACAGATGAAAATTAAGGGTGTATCTGGTATTATTAATGTCGTTCCAGAACGCACTATAATGATGGAACAAACTTTTAGACAGACAAGAGTTTTTTCTGAAGTTGAGATAGAAAAATTTTCTGACCCTCCATATAATATCGATCCTTCTAGGATTCCAAATCTTTGGAATATAAAAATTACCAAAGGTAGTATTTATTTCAAAGGAATAACTTTCGATAAAATCAGAGAAACGTTTGATGTATGTGGAATGAAAATAATAGATGATCGTCTTAAAGAAGAACATTCTTTTACAATTTTAATGCCAGAGGACAGAGATGAAAAATTCTTTGATAAGAATATAATTAAAAATGTGTATGAAAAAAGAGGAGATGTGTGGTATGATTTAGTGGAAGATAAAGAATCTAAAGATCAGGATTATAAACCTAAAATTAGAATGTCAAAATTGAGAACTTTTGAACAAGAAAAACTTTCGAAGCAAATTATAAACAATGCTAATGACAAAAATTTAGACTTTTATTCAACTCTTCCCGAATTTTCTAAGATATACAGGAGTACTATGTATAATTATGCTACTATCACAGGAAAAGATATTACACGGGATTTATTTTCTAACAAATTAATTGATCATCGTTATTTATTTCCTGAGAATACTAAGGCAGTTAAACGAATTTTTGGAATAGAATCGGCTCGTTTTTATCTAATTTGGAAATATTTATCAGTTGGTTTTATTGAGAAAATTAATCCTATTACAGTTATACTTCTTGTTGGGTTTCAAACTTGGTCAGGGGCTTTAATTCCTATTCGGTCTACAGAAATCTATAAACGAGGAAATAGTGTTTTAGCAAAACTTTCCTTTGAAAAACAAATTAAGATTATTAAAGATGCATCTGCTTTTGGGGAAGAAGATGATACTACTAGTGTTGGAAGTAGGATTATTACTGGTAAACCATGTCTTAATGGAACTGGAAGTATAGATCTTAAATATAGTGAAGAATATTTGAATAATCAAGATAATATGTATTTATTAGATAAGAATAGAGAAGGAGAAACTGAACAAATGTATAGCGATGATGTTTTAGGAGGGTGTCTAAATTCTGGTGTCTATGTTCTTCCAAAAGATGATGTTGATGCTGAGTTTTCTGATAATCCAATACTATTATCAGATAGTAATAAGAAACCAGTGGTTTGTAATAAGGAAGATATTCCTTCGCCTCCCAGAACTCGGGCACCGGAAAGCCTTCGAAAGAAATCTACAAGACGAACCACTGCTTTCAAAGGAGAACGAATTAATATTGAAGATATTGAAGAAATTCCAGATGCTCCGGATTTTTCGGATGATGAGTTTGGGGATGCTCTCGATATGCTCTGAAGATACGTTTTAATTCTTTCTCCTTTTAAATCGTTATTAATTTTTTGACGTTCTAACCTAATGTTTTTACAATCTATTTTAATCGGTTCCATTTTCTCAAAAAAAAGATTATATATAAATTCAATTTAATATATATTTTTTCCTGTAATATCTTTTTTTGCATAACAATTTTGAGCATAATGACTTTCTCGGCCACATCTAAAACAAGTTCCATATGGAAAAACAGGTCTTTCTACGTAGGGTTCTGGAAAAACAGGTCTTTCTACGTAGGGTTCTGGAAAAACAGGTTCTTTCAATAAATTATCATCCTTGATATAAAGAGATTTTAATCCTAGATTAACTAACCATCTCATTCTTGTTTCACACCACTCATCAATAACTCCATTTTTACCATTATATTCAGGATGACAAGTTAAATTCTGGATTAAAACTTCTTTTTTTAACAAACATTCTCCTATAAAATGCCCATATTTCCCACATTTAAAACATCTATCTTGAGCATTATAAATTCTCCGCTGGATCTGTTCAATTTCATCTGGATCTAATATTATTCTAGACCATGATCCGCCTCGAACATTATCGATCCCATATCTATCCATATTAATAAGTGTGTGTTTATCTTCATCAAAACCATCACAATCTGGAATAATTTCGATTGCCTCGATCGGAGGATATTTTTTTGTCCACCCACAACCATTCCCCGAAGAATGCTGAATAAGTCTTTGTTTAATATTGGCTGTTTTTCCAACATAATACTTGTCTTGTTCGCATTTAAGAACATAAATAGTAACCATTTCACTGTACGAAATTGATTTCTAAATCAATTTCTTTTAAGCAAAAGTTAGAAACCCAAA
>Ga0209284_10003139_pt1 | contig 21008 bp, 3 predicted proteins | sample FRY03_FD_187211 | JGI IMG/M metagenome (GOLD analysis project Ga0209284, IMG submission 187211) | Freshwater microbial communities from Lake Fryxell liftoff mats and glacier meltwater in Antarctica - FRY-03 (SPAdes) (version 2) | ecosystem: Environmental > Aquatic > Freshwater > Ice > Glacier... | reverse complement strand
CGAATCGGCGATCAGATCGACATCGGCATCTTCAGGGCTGCTTTCTCGAATTGCACCGCCTGCGGTCAGGGAAACGTCGCCTGCAGCGCGGATGGCTTGCGTCAGCCCAAGCTGACGATCGGCTTCCACGGTAGCCTTTGCTAAGACATCGGTTTGTCCTGCGAAGATATCCGTCGACAGCCAGCCAACAAGAGATGTTCGAGCTGCTGCAACATATAGGGCCGCGTATGTTGCTTCGTCCAGATCAGCGGCGTCACCTGCCAGAAATCCTGAAGCTCTCAAAGCACCACTGAGTCGGGAAAGTCGAATGACGCGTGCATCCGCTTCAGTCGCCGCAAAGGTACCCGCCTGAATCAAACCGATATCAATATTCCCACTGGCGGACAGGGTAATATCGTTGCTGTCAGAATCGGTCAGACTCACCGCCTGTGTGACCAGCAAATTGCTGAGGGTGGTGACGGTCAGGCTGCCGTCTGTGACCGTGACATCCAGCTCCAGTTGTTGAGATCCGCTGTTGTGGACAACCACATTTCCAGTGCCTGCGGTTCTCAGCGTCAACATGCCGATCGCTGTCTGAATCGCACTCCCCAATGTCGGCACATTCAGCGTCAGGTGGTCACCGTGGATCGTCGTGCCGGAATTCTGCGAAAGCTGGCCCGTCGCGTTGAATGTGACATCGCCACTGGCATTCACGGCTCCCAGCGACACTCCGCCAAAGACACGCACATCGATATCACCGCCAGCATTATTCAAGGCATTGACGAAGCTCACGTCGCTCAGATTCAGCAGAGACACGTCACCGCTGAACGAGTTTCGCACGTCGTATTCACCGACATCGGTATTGGCGCTCACGCCATTAGCCGCTCGCACAGTCAGTTGTCGGCCGGTCGCCACGCCGCCAGTCTGCCAGACCGTTCCGGCAGATGCATTCAGGCTGATCAAACCGGTTGCGGTCGACGCATTGATCGCCGAATCGGTCAGCGTCACGTTGCCGCCAGAGGTACCGGCACTCAATAGGATATCACCAGCGAATGCGGTCAGTTCCGTATCGATCGTGCCGAGCACAGAACCAGTTGCTGCTGTACCGGCAGCAACCTGAAGCAGGTTTCCCGTCGTGATCGATCCCAGCAACGATACGTCGCCGCCGGCGGTTATTACAACTTCACTTAAGGCATCAACAATTCCGTCAGCGTCCACTTCCAGGCGACTAGCGGTACCCAGTGTGACGTCGCGAGAAGACGTGATGGCAATCTTTCCATCGGAACGCAATGTCGCGATAGCTGGGAGTGTTCCGGCTGGAGCACCATTCGGGATGAGTCCATTGACCAGCACGTCCTGGCCAGCGGTGATGCTGAGCGTATTGTCAATTCCACCAGACTGCACGACGCCATGAACCGACACGTTGCTGCCAGCGGCGATGGTGATTGAGCCCATGGAATCGATCGACGCCGCTCCGAACGCGCCTTGAAGTGCCGTGGATCCGTCACCGACAAGTTCTCGCGAAGCGGTCTGCAGGCTCTGAGTCTGAGTGATATTCGCCGTCTGCCATTGTGTCACGGACTTTTCATTCACAACCTTGACTGTTGATTCGCCGGTTTCGAACTTCGGCCGCAGATCAAAGATGTCACTGGTATTGGTGACCAGTTGATAAGACAACTGCGTTCGAGTATCGACGAAGTCATGCGTGTTGTAGACGTTGTGCCATTGGTAGCCGGGCCGGTCTTCGAAGACAGGAATGGAAACGTTGTTGGGAATTCTTCTAAGTTGCTGTACCCAATTCGGCCCACTCCAATAGCTACCGTAGTCGTCCTGATGAAACTGGTCTTGCAGGGTTGAACTAACCTGCACCTGGCTCCAGGACCGGGTTGTGTCCTCCTGAGCCTGCCAGCCAATCGCGTCGTAAGTGCCATTCGTATACGCAGTGGAGTAGACGGGCACAGTTGTATAGATCGGATCCGATATTGAAACACTGTTTAGCGCGGCCCACGAACTGACGCCACCTATCCCGACAAAGATTCCCCTGTACGTTTTACCTGAGAAGCTTATACGAGGCAGCTCGAAGTTCCCTACCGGAATATCGGCCACGTACGATGTGATGTATTCGAGATTCGGTTGAGTATATGTTTCATTAGGCCATTGCCCGTGCCGTCCAGTTTCATCCGGGTTCGTCCAACCATAGATATTATACGACATGCGAGATGCGGGACTTACCTGTACATTTAATGTCACGCCACTGAAGGTTCTCAAGTATCCAAAATTGGCAAAAACCTGTCCATAAACACCCCCAGCGTTATATGCCCCGATCACTGCATCCAGGCTGTACCCTGAGAGATAGGTGTAGTAGTCTGAAATATATGAATTCGATGACGGGTGATTGACAGAGTTCGGAATCTGACCTGCCTGGATTGGAATCGTCGTGCTTTGAGTGAGGTCCGCCGTTTTGTGGTTTGCCGCCGCTGCCGTGTTGATATCAAGCGATGCCCTGTTCGGAGCAAGCACCCACTGGCCATTCATGTACTGTGGACTCATCCCGCTTGGATCGAATGACCATGTCGGCTGCCCGGCAAGGCTGACACCCGTATCGGTATACGTAAATGATCGACCGTCGGCCAGTTCGACTGTGCGAACGCCGTTCAGATACTCCAGCGCAAACAACGGGCTCCAGCCAGCACCCGGATTCGCAACTCCCTGAGTGAATCCGGCCCATGGCGAGGCCGCTCGACTGTCCTGACGCATTTCTCCGGTTGAGGTGTTATACCAGCCGATCTGGTGCAGCTTGACATTCGTGTCCAGCCACGTGTTGCCAGTGTCTTCTTCGAAGCTGGTCGCTTCGCCCTGAGACACCATGCGCAGAATATCGGCGTCGGCTCCGACTGGCAGTCGCACGTACTTGTCACGCCAGCCATCGACGGCAAGTCGAGAGACAGCAGTTTCAACTGGCGTAAACCCTGGGACCACAATTGTTTGAGAGCCGACCTGCGTTCCTCCATCAAATACGGGTATCACTGTGGTTGTCGAAGTTGGAATCAACTGAGCAATTTCTTGAACTGTCAGGACACGATCCCAAACATGCACCTCGTCGATGATGCCGTTGAAGTTCTGATAGGTTCCGGCGTTGGAATCACCTGAGCCAATCGCCAAGCCATATTGATTTTGCGTCGTGACCGGCGTGGTTGTTTGTGTGGTCAGGACAGGCACGCCATCTACATAGAGCGTGGTTCCATTGGCAACGCCGCTTTGAAACACCATCGCCACATGATGCCACTGCCCGTCTGCCACGTTGACGTTTGTATTTCGTTCACCGCCCGCAAAGTCATAGGCGACCAACTTGCCGCCCTTAACGTACAATCCATATGCACCTTGTTTCACGACGATGCCGTGATAATCCAGGCTGGTGTCGGTCGTCTTGATCCACGCATCAACTGTTCCGGATGTGATGCGAGGGGACAGAGAGACGGAGTCAATGAACGATGTATAATTGCCGTTCGGGCCAGTGCCCTGGAAGGCAATGCTGTGGTCGCCAGCCGTCATATTTGGAAGATTGATCGAGACAGCGTTGTAGGCCCCAACGCCGGCGGGTGTGATCGTCTGGACCACAACGTTGTCGACGATGACCTGTATTGGATTAATGTAGCCTGCCCAACGCCCTTTCGCAGAAAACGTCAGCAGATAGTTCCCCGCTCGTTCCAGATCAAAACCGCCGGAGACGCGACCGCTGGCCTGTTGAAATGCGACTTGCGATCCACTGGGCGAAGTGCCGTTGTCAAAAGCGCTACCGCTTGCGGCGAGACCAGCGCTGCCGGGGCTGAACGTCCATGGTGTGCCCGACGGGGCATATTGGTAGGCTGTTGCAGCCAGTTGTTCGAATTCAAATCCTCCGTCCGTGATTTGATTATCGTTCGGCACCAGCACTGCGTTACCTGACGCCCCATTGAAGCTGAATGCTGTACCAGAAACGCCGGCTGTGTAAGAAACACTCCCACGCTGGACACCATCGTAACCCACACCCACCGAATTGCTGGTATTATTGGACGCCTGCCAGGAAGCCACGACATCTGTGGAAACGGCTGGGCCGTACCAGTTGGGCCGCCATGCCTGAGTCGACGGGATTCCGTTGATGGTATTGTGCGTTTCCATGTTGGCAAACGCCGCGTTGTAATACGGACGATAGCCCAGCTTGATCAGCACGGCATCTCGCTGCAGATCGCTGAGATTGCCAAACGAGGTGCCATAGGCCGGGACCTCTGGATTGCCGGCCAGAGTCACCTCATCGCCTGTGAGCGGGTTGTAGACTTTGCTCCAGTCAATGTTCGCATTAACATAATCGATGCCTTCAATGAAGTACTCACGCACCTGCTGAGCTGCCGGAACATTCGGGTTGTAGTAACCCAACTGCGTCAGCGTTACGTCGGACGTGTTGAAGGCACTGCCCACGCGAACCCGTTCGGTTCCAACCTGTTCGGTGGTTGTTGTGGTGACAAATGTGACCTCCGGAACAAGGATGGAACGAATCGCCACTTGTCGCGTTCCCGTAATCACCTCAATCGACTGCAGCGTGTACTTGATCACAGGCCGGCGTACCGGAACCTGAGTGCCGCCCAGTTCCGTTGCACCGATAACAGTTACGTCGTGGCCAGCCAGCACACTGGACGCTCCGCCACTGGTCAGTATGCCGCCATCAACGATCACATCCCCGCCCATCAGGTCTGCAACAGTGACGCTTCCCAGCAGTTGAGCGGTGGACCAATTACTGCCAACTCCAGCATTCACAGACAGGCCGTCGCCAGCGTGAACAGTGCCAAAAAATGTCACGGAGTTCACGGCGTTCACGACGACATCGCCTGCCACGCCTGTCGCGGTGATTTGACCGTCCAGCGAGGCGACTCCGCCCATCAGGTGAACCAGCAAATCCGCCTGAATCAAAGCAGGCTGCGTGCCGTCCGGGTTTGAGCTGACAATTAGATTGTTCGTCGCGCGCAGATCAATCTTTCCGCCCACAGCATACGTCTGAACCACCGAGTCCGGAGCCAGCGTGATATTGGTGGCAAGGAACTGGATCTCGTTCGCCGCATGAATGCTGGTCATCACAAACACATTGCCAGCTTTGGTCACATAGATGTTGTTTGTGTCGGCGATTGTCGCTCCGCTGACGTTGCGAGTTTCTCCGACAACGCCGTTCAGAACTACCTTCTGGTCGGCTCCGAGCGAAATCGTGCCGCCAGGATTTGTCGTGAGCGTACCACCATGGATTCGCACCGGGTCGCCGTTGCCGTTCGTCTGGAACTCAAACTCGCGGACATTCAGTCCCACACCGGTTTCATCACTTCCGCCGATGACTGTCAGCCGATTGTCCGCCTGCAACAGTCCATCCACTTCGATCAATTCACCAGAAGTCAGCGTCACGTTCGCACCATCATGCAACGCAGCAATCGCACTGTAGATCTGAATATCCTGATCTGTGTCAATGGTAATGTTGTGGCTGATACCAGCGGGTTCATTCACCGCCGCTTCGGTTCTCAGCGTACTGAGTGGACTGAGTGTGAAGCTGACGTCTGAAACGCCGCCATGCACGTTGACTGTGATATCACCCGTGGCCGCCAGAGTACCGCCGACCGACTGGACCACGCCGCCAATAATGCCTTGACCACCGATGGCCACTTGTTCGCGCCCGTTGACGACGATGTCGGCTCCGATTCCGGTGTATGTCGTAACGCCCTCAGCAACAACCGCACCGGCCAGCAAGGAGCCAGCAATTCTTAGGCGGCCAGCTCCCAGATCGATCACGGAATTGTCGCCGCTGGTGGCGATCACCGAGCCCGATCCAATGTCGACGATTCCCGTGGCGTTGAATTCGATACGATCAACCGCCGTCACCAACGCACCTTGTTGCTCGAGTTCACCACTTGCATTGGTGGTGGCTTTGCCAAATCGAACGTCGCCGCCGCTGAAGACAACTCGCTGCCCCGCTTCCGTAATCGCGATCGTCGTATTGAAGACTTCCACCACGTTATCGGCATTGATTCGCAGCGAACCGGTCAACTGCAGATCGCCGTTGATAATCGCTTTGTCAGTCGCGTCAATCGTGATTTCGAAATCTGTCGTGTCGGCTGTTGAGCGGGTGCTGCGAACGACGCCCTGCACATCAACGACGGCTCCCTTGAGGAAGATCGGCGCGTCTGATTCAATCCAGGCCGAAGTCTTTGGAATCGTCAGATTGCCATGGACGGCGTTCAGTTCAAGACGCGACAGATCGTTGCTGCCTGTTCCGAAGACACCATCGAACACGACATCGTTGTGCCCCGTGACGACAATCTGCCCGCCGCCACCCGTCGAATTCAGATGACTTGTTCCATCAATTTGAATGCTGACCTGACCGGAGACGGTCTGTGAACCGGACGTGAGCAAAATATCCTGATCAGCAGTTAAATTACCGCGAATTCGCAGCGTCTGAGCGGCCGACAGATTGATGTCCGAACCGGTTCCGCCCGCGATGATCGTCCCGCGAATATCGCCGTACTGGCCGGCATTGAAGGAGATCGAACCGTCAACGGTTTCCAGCACTCCGGTTGGTCCCAGATCAATATCCGTGCCGTCTGGTGAAATACCGCTGTAAAGATTGATGGCTGAGTACGCTCGCACTTTGCCGCCAATCGACAGTTTTCCGTTCGGACCGCCCGGAGCCCCAATGCTGACGGTCGAACCAGGCTGTGCCGCATCAATGGCATACAGCCGAGTGCTGGTCAACGCTCCGCCAGAAACATCCACGCCCAACTGATCGGCGTTCACCGAAGATGTTTCGACTGCGATGTTGTACGAACTGGTCAACAGCAGCATGCCGTTCCGCAGTTTGATTTTCACGTCCGGATCAACGAATCCGGCGGTCGATGGATCGTCTGCGAATTCAGTGCCGGTGAAAGCATGACCGATGACGCGATCAACGTTGTTGGAAGATGTAATCGTATAGACGCCTGCTTCCAATGCCGCCTGCAGGTCTGCCACCAGATCTGCGATGCTGGTATTGTTCACGGTATCAGCTGCCAGCAGAGTTGCCGTTCCGGAATACACGAAGTCGACGCGATCAACGGTGATGTCCAGCGCCACGTCCTGAGTCAATACTCCGGTTGACGAAACGGTAAAGCCCTGTGCACTGATTTCGTTGATATGCCCCGGCGGCTGAATCACGACTTCACCGGGTGCATTCAAGTTGATCTGACTGTTGCTTCGCAACGTAATCAAGCGACCGCTGCCCTGAATCGTCAGTCCCGGCCCAGCACTTGCACCGCCAGATCCGCCCACCAGATCGATGCGCTGACCGGCGACGATGTCCTGAGCAATCTCAATGACACCACCCGCTTCAAGCCTGACCGACGAATCACCATCGAAGTACACAGGCACTCGGCCAAGGTACCCACCAGACGCATCGCGCACCACATCAATGCGACCACCCGCGACAAACAAACCCAGCAGCGTTGCATCCTGCACAGCAGTCAGCGTAATCGAACCATTCACGTCGTTCGTCGTCAGTTCGCTGGCTGCGTGAACGAGTAATCCTTCGCCGGTTGAATAACTGCCGCCGTTGACCGTAATCGCGTGGGCGGCTCGCAGATACGTGCCTGTTTGAATCAATTCCCCAGCCTGGTTAAGAGCATGGCCGCCTAGGAACGCGCGGCCCGTGGTGCTGATCGTCAATGCTGCGGGCTCACTGGAATACGTCGCAGTTTCGCCAAGGAAGTTGTCGTCGTCGTCGAACTGCTGAGTGATATTGGCACCCGCGTTCAGCGATCCCAGCAGTTCAATATTGCCAGCCGCATTGATCGTGATCCCACCGCCGGAACCATCACTCGTCATTCCCGCAGTTGTAATCCCACCAGCCGTCGTGACCACCAGGCTCAAACGATCATTGCCTTCAGCCCCCAGAGCATAGCCGGGGAACAGAGCGGCCAGAGTATCGTCGGTACCGGGAGTTCCCGCGTTCACTGTCACCGTGCCTGACGCCAGCAGTCCGGTATCCAGATAAATCTGCTCGCCAGCCGTGACGCTGATGGACGAACCACCAGGTGTTGCAAATGTCACGCCGCTTGCGCCTATCTGACCACCTGATACCAACACGCCAAACAGATCCACGTCGGAAGCACCCTGAATATCAATCAGGCTGCCAGCTTCACTGGTGACGACCTGCGCCGTCGGAGCCAAATACACACTGCTCAACAACAGCGGATCGGTGTTGTTGTGCGACGTACCATTGGTCTCAACGCCGCCCAGAATTTGAACATCACCGGTGACCTTGAGAAAACCCTCAATGTAGGCCAGTCGATCGGATTGAATCAACAGATCAGAATTGGCACCCTTCACGTTGATGTTACCGCGAATGATGACGTCGGCGTCCGATGTCAGTTGCAATTCCGCGTTAGCCGCCAGACTGGTCAGCGTCCCTGTCAAGAGAAGACCGTACTGACTGTGTCCCAGCAGCGGATGATTTGGATCCGTGGCGGCAAAACCGTTGAAGTAATCCGTGTGATCAAACTGCGGTGTCCCGGAATTCAATTCCATGCGGTTTGAAGTGGTCACGGTACCGCCAATGAAGAGTTCATGCGGCGAGTTCAGAATCGCATCCGCCCCCACGCCAGTCTGCACGGCAGTCGGAGTGCCATTCACATCTTCAAAGCGTGCTCCAGCGGTGACGGCCCCTCCCGGATTGATCGACAGCAGCAGTCCAGCGTTTAAAGTCAGGACGTTGTAATCATCACGTCCAGCCACAACCGCGCCTTGAAGCACGGTCAGTTTTGTTCCAGCGTCCAGTGTTGCCTGAGAACCTGATCCGCTGACTTCCACTTCACCCGCGATCTGAATCGATTCATTCGTCGCAATGTCAATGACGCTGTTCGCATGGGTCGTAGCGATGCGACTGCCCACATCGGACTTCAGGCTGACCAGCTCACCGGCAAAGGAGAAGTAGGGCCGCGTGCCGTTGCTGTGCAGAATATCAATGTCAACGCGATCCTGTGCGATGATCCAACCGCCATGCTGCAATTGTTCGTTCAGTTCGATCCACACGGTTTTGGCCGACAGGCCCGAATCATCCGCCCCGATTTGGTTATGTAGATTCTTCGAATTGATGGTCGCTCGATGGCCATGAATTTCCAGCGCATCATCCGGCGCCTGCACGTCACCGCTGACGGTGATTGAGTCGGCGTAGAACTTTGTCAGGTTTCGCAATGCCGCCGTGCCTTCGATATCACCGAAGGTCATTTCATTGCCAACGCCGCTGGCATTGATGTTCGCGTGTCCAATTCGCACCAGACTGAAATCATCGCCCATCGCGGCAAAGTCTCGCACGCCGATGTACGCGGTCGCAGCATTGCCGATCAGCGACAAGTCAACGCCGTACTGATCATCGCCAGCGGAGCCGAGCCGATAATCGATCTCATCATGCTTTGAACGAATCGTCAGTTCGCCCGTGCCAGTGATCTTGTTGTCGCCGCTGGCAAAATCAAAATCGTCCGCGATCAGCCGAATGTTCTGGCCTGATATGGAAGTGCTGATGACGCCGGAACTTAGCGACAATAAAGCATCCTGAGCAGCCAGCTCGATATCGATCGTGCCGTTTTGTGAATAGACGCCACCGTTGACCAGCCCCGCGTTCAAAATGTTCAGGCTGTCCTTTTCACGGACTGTGATATTCGCTCGACTTCCAGTCCCGCGATTGATGGCCGTCAGGGCTCGAGCTTCTGACCGAATGATGTCCGTAAAGCCAAGGGCCGCAGACAGGATCAAATGGCCGTTAATGACATGGAAGTCCTGGCCAGTGAAGTCAATCTGTCCCAGACTGCTGATGATCTCCAGCAGCCCAGTCTTGCCGCTGCCCATTGTCCCGGTCACAGTCGGATGCGCATTCAGTTCTACGTTATGTCCGGCATGAACAACAAAACCGCCCGCGGTAATTTCGCGATCGGCCAGCAGCGTGTCAGACGTGACTTCGATGACGCCGACGATACTGACTGTGTTTTTCGTCCAAACATCCGTCGTCACATTCCAGTTCGCACTGCCGGCATTGACGGTGATGTCGGCCGTCAGTTTGTTCGCCGTCACATTCATCGCACCCGTCGCAATAACGGGCGCGCCGAACAGGACCGAATTCACCACAGTCAGCCCCATGCTGCCCACGGTCACGGAAGAATTGCTGCTGGCAGTGACACTACTGGCCGATGCCGTCAACGCTCCCGTGACATTCAACCGGTCGCTCAGCGTGACGGCACCTGTGACAGTCCATGTTGCACTTCCCGCGTCGATGCTCCTGTTGGCGGACAGGCTGGCGGCGGTAACGTTCATGGCGCCGGTTACGTTTACCGTTGAGCCAAAACTGGCTGCGCCCGTGGCTGTCAACGCCAAGCTTCCGGCAGTCAACGGTGCACTCGATGAAGTGATGAAACTGCTTCCAGAGACATTCAATGCCCCCGTTGCGGTCGCTCGCTGATTCAATGCAATCGGACCGCCAACCGTCCATGACCCGCTGGCTGCGTCAATTGTTTGACTGGCCGTCAGTGACCCCGACGTCACGGTCACGTTCATGGCATTGCCGACGTTCACTGTAGATCCGAATGATGTCGCGCCGGTAGAATTCAGCGTCAAGTTGTTCGCCGACAGCGGAGCACTTGCCCCCGTGCTAAAGCTACCTGCCGTCACGCCCAAATCGCCGATGATTGTGGTGCGAGCATTCAGAGCAGTCGCGCCGCCGATGTTCAGTGTGGCCGTCGCAGCATCAATGGTGCTGTTGGCGGTCAGACTGCTGCCGGATACGGTGATTGCAGCAGGCACAATAACCGTCGTGGTGCCGGTTGTTCCGGGCTGTGCAGGAGCTGTCAGCGTCGCGCCGGTTGCTCGCAATGGTGCAGAAAGACTGATCGGCCCTGAGGCAATCACATCAATGGAGCTGGCGGTAATCGAACCATTGGTCGATGTCGTCAGGCTTCCGGTGTTGATTCTCAAGCCCAGTGGATTCACAAAGCTGTCGTCCAGACGCCCACTGACAGTCAGGCTGTCATTCAACGTCACTCCATTCGGAGCATTGAAATCAACGGCCTTGGCCGCAAGGTCGCGATTTAGTTCGATCGCGTTGGCATTGACCGTCAGCCGCGCTTCCCCGAGCAGTCCGCCAGCCGCATTTGTGCTGCCGATTTGCGTCAGTGGCCCGCTGTCAGTGATGTTGAAGACGTCAACTTTGTCGTCAAAGCTGATCGAATGGCCAACCAGCGAAAATGCGTGGTCGTTGAATGCCGACACGTTGCCATTGGAATTCATGGTGACGTTGATCGTGTCGATCTGAGCGTCGCCAAAGATCGATGTCTGGCCCGTGCCGAGATTCGCATCGTTAAAGAACAATGTCGTGCGGCCACTTTCGCCGTAGACGTTATTTGAACCGCCCTGAATCGTGATTGCGTCATCACCTTCACCGCCGTAGATCGTGTTCGTTCCGCCCTGAACAATGATCTGATCGTTGCCTTTGCCACCTCGGACTGTATCGCTACCTCCCGTCACTGTAATCACATCGTTTCCATCCTGCCCATCGACGATATCGATCCCGGATCCGCCCGTCAGAATATCATTCCCCAAACCACCGCGAATCGTGTCGTTGCCTGCACCGCCGTTGATCGTGGCAACTCCGGATCCCAGGTAGGTGATGTCGTCACTGCCGTCGCTGCCATTGATCTCAACGGGTACGGTGATGCCTTCGCCGATGTAGATGAAGTCGTTACCGGCTCCGGCATCCGTCACGACGATTTTTGTGACGTTACTAAATGGCATTTCCCGACCCATGGCCTGCACAGTGATGGAGTTGCCGCTGCCCGTGATCGTATAACTTTCGGTCGTAATATTTGCGTAGTCCGATCCACGCAGCGCACCATCGACGCCCATGTTCAGGTACACCGTGCCGTCGGCTGCCTGACGAGCAATAATCGGTGGTGGGCCCCAGCTCCACGCAAAGTCTCCGCTGAAACTAAACGACTGGCTAACCGTCGTGCCGATGTATTCATCAATCGGCCACGGAATATATACGCCAAACGACACTGAAAATGTCGCCAGCGCTGTAAACGCGACGTAGGCGCTGGTTGGTTCCAGTTGAATGTCACCAGACAGGCTGATGGCTGCCTTCAATGCCGAGATTGGCAGGAATTCACTGAACGGCCACGGCAGACTGACATCCAGCACGGCCGAACCCGTCAGACTTCCGCCGAGTGAATCGTCTGCCAAATGCAGTGTCACACTGCCGTCAAAGTCCATTGGCCCAAGATCCATGTGGATCGAACCTGTGCCGTCGAATGCAAATGTGCCATCCGAACTCACAAAACCGCTCACCGTCACGTCAATGAAATTGAAGAAGCTCAGCACCGCACTATCGACAGAGAACTTGAAGACGCCATCGATCGACGAGATGGTGACGCTTGCCGCCATTTCAAACTGATAAATTCGCAGCGTGCCATCAACGTTGACCAGATATGTATTCGTAGCGACACTGGCATGGGTCGTGCTCGTGCTGGTGTTGATTTGCAGATTACCCGTACCGGCGATTTCAGCGTCTGTAACGCCCAGATTCACGGCCATCGTCAGGTTCGCGGCAAACGCAACTGCGGAACCTTCGTTCACAATGACTGCCTGACCAACCGCATGAACTTCACCGAAGCCCACATCAACGAGTGCGTCAAGAGCAACGGAGAAACCGCTCGGGCTAAATACCAACTCAGCCGTCCCATTGGCCGTAAACGGCCCCACGGCCAGCGTTATTCCACCCGCCATGCGGATCGTATTTGCCGCAATCGAACCCGGCACAAAATTCGGCGTTTGCAGTGTTCCGTTCGAGTCGTAGTTCAGAATCTGAATCGACTTTGACGCAGCGGTCGTATTGATTTCCAGTTGGAATCGACCTGACAAATTGAAGGCACTGCTGTTAAACAATGACGTTCCACTGCCACCCGCCATCTGCAAACTACCGACCATGCCTGCGCTGCTGAGGAACAAGTCACCAGCCACGGCAACCGACGGCAACAACCCGGCACGATCGGTCATCGTTCCCGAGGCGTTCAGCTGCAATTCGTCGTTCGTCACATAGAAGTACACATCACCTGCCACATCAAGGGTGTTGGCAACACCCAGCGTTCCGGTACCATCGAGTACGACGTAAAATCCCGGAGCTGCCTGGCTGCCATCAGGCCGAGGTGCTCCGGCGGTGATGGTCAGTGACGTGTAGTCCACGCGCGACAGGAATTTTTCAGGTACCTGATACACGTATTCCTGGGCACTCGTGTTCACCTTCAGATTCATGTCGGCGGTGATCGTAGTATTACCCGGCAATGTTGCGTTTGCCGAAACATCGAGATCAATTCCCAAGCCGCGATCATCAATGATCAGCAGCCCTTTAACCTGTTGCACGTTGAGCGACAGTGGGCCAGTTCCGACCGATCCCGTGCCGTCCACGTAAGCAAAGATCTTTGACGGACTCAACTGAAAATCAAATACGCCGTCCACAGTAACCAGATTCGATACGTTGACCGTCAAATCGCCGGAAGCCGCCAGCAGTCGTTCGTGGAAATTCAGATCGACCGTACTGGTTCCGCCCGTTTCGACAGAGAGCTTTCCACCCGCAAACGAAGTGAAGTCGATGACATCCAGCCGAGCCGCAGCGACCGGGGGCTGCGGTGAAACTTCGTTGAAGAGGACGTCCACATTGCGAGCCACCGCAGTAACGCCATCAACGCCTACCAGTTGCAAGGCATCCGTCGAGGCCTTCAGACCGACATACTTGTTCGGGCCGATGACGTCTTTCATCAACGCCATGCCAAAGGTCAGTCCGTCGAGTGCGAGTCCCGTGGCATTTGAGTTGGGTGTATCACCGGCATCAATCACACCGTTTGCGTTGGTATCCGTGCGATAAGGTCCGTTGACTCCGGCAAACCCGTACAGATTTTCGCCGCCAATTGTCAGGACATCAACATTCCGTGGCCCGCCTCCCGCTGCGGCCGTCACCCATTGCGATGCTTGTTTACTGACAGCGATGCTGCCATCCAGGGATATGCTGCCAGCGACATTCAGCGTCGCCCGCCCGACCGACCCCAGAATGATGCCACTGCTGGTATCCAGCAGGATTGAGGGATTCGCCGTGTCACCGGTTGGAATCAGCAGTCCACCGCCCGCCAGCGTCGAAAAGTTCACGACTTGTGGCTTCAGCAGTGGAGTTTCATTACTTGATTTGGCGATGTTCACATCAACTGTGACATTTCGCAGAGTCGCCGTGACGACATCCTGGACGCCAACAAGTTGAGCCAGATCGGCAGTGGCCGTCAATGCGTAATACTTCGCCAGGTAATCGACCGCTCCCTGTGGGTCCGACGGAACCTGCGTCAGATCGGAGCCCTGCATCATCGCGAAGCCAAAGTCCAGTCCTTCGATCGCCAGACCAATCGCATCGCTGGAGGGTGTGTCACTGCTGTCAATCGTTCCGTCGTTGTTGCTGTCGAGGAAGTACGGTCCCAGACCAACAAACGCATCGACGTTGGCTGCCCCCACTGTCAGCACACTGACTTCTTTGACCGTCCCATTGGCCAGCGTAACATTCCGATCCGGGCCTTTTTCGAAGGCGATACCACCGCCGTGAATGTAGACGAAGTCACTGATCGCCAGCGTCACGTCATCTGCGGTCGCGCGCAGAATCTGGTCGGCCGAAGTCAACGTGATCGTGGGATTCGACGGGTCACCCGTCGGTATCGCCAATCCACCTCCGGCGAACGAGGTTAAGTTGACGGCCGATGGCCTAAAAACCGGCGTTTCACCAGGCGATTTGGCCAGATTGACATCAATACGGATATCGCGAATGTCGGCAGTTACCACGGCACCGGCACCAACCAGCGTCGCACTGCCCGCCGTCAGGTTCAGCGCGTAGTATTTGGCCAGGTAATCGACGGCTCCCTGCGGATCCGTCGGCACCTGCGTCACATCCGAACCTCGCATCATCGCGAAGCCCAAGTTGATATTCTCAATCGCAAGTCCAACCGCGTCCGCGGACGGAGTGTCACTGCCGTCGATCGTCCCGTCACTATTGCTGTCAATGAAATAGGGGCCAACACCAACAAACGCATCGATGCCCGAAGCACCGACTGTCAGCACGCTGACGTCTTTCGTCGTCCCATTGGCCAGCGTAATGTTTTGATCCGGCCCTTTTTCAAAAGCCAGGCCCGCTCCGTGGATGTAGACAAAGTCGCTGATGGCCAGCGTGACGTCATCAGCGGTCGCTCGCAGGATTTCGTCGGTCGATGTCAACAGAATCGACGGATTAGTCGGATCACCGGTCGGTACTGACAGGCCGCCGCCAGCAAACGTGGTGAGATTAATCGCCGAAGGTTCGTGACCGGGCACGGCCACTCGAGACTTCGCCTGATTGAACTCAATCGAAATCCCCAGGATTTCCGCAGTGACAGTATCGCCCGTCCCGACCAACTCCGCACGTGCCGCGGTTGCGCTGCCAGCGACATACGTGGACAAATAGTTGACGTATCCATCGGGATCGCTGGTCGCATCGGGAATCGCCGTGATATCCGACCCCGCCATCAACGCCAAAGCAATATTCAGATTGGTGATCTTGAGACCGACAGCATCGGCGGACGGAGCGTCATCCCCATCGATATCGCCGTCACCATCGCTGTCAATAAAATAGGGACCGACACCGGCAAAGGCATCAATCCCGGAGGCTCCCAGAGTCAGCACGTTGACTTCTTTTGTCGTCAACCCATCGGCCAAAGTGACCATCTGCGCCGGCCCGCGTTCGATCGCCAGTCCGGTGCCATGGATCTGCACGAAATCACTGATCCCCAACGTAACCTGTTCAGCGCGTGCCGCGACGATTTCATCGCTGGAATTCAGCAGCACAGTTGGATTGGCCGTGTCACCCGTGTTTACCAGAAGTCCACCGCCTGTCATCTGGCTGAAATCGATAACCGATGCGCCGTAAAATGGATTCTGAATCGGCGACTTCACAAGATTCACATCAACGGACAAGTCGCGGAGTTCCGCAACAACCGTATCGCCCGTTCCCACGATGGCGGCACTGTCGGCCGTCGCATGCAGAGACAGATAGCGCGCCGCATAATTCACGGCAGCTTCAGGCTGGTTCGTTGGGTCAGGCGGATTGCTCAAATCCGCACCCACCATCAGCACCAATCCCAGATCCAGATTCGTCAGCGCGACACCAACAGCGTCGTCCGACGGCGTATCAGCACCGTCAATCTTGCCGTCGCCATCGCTGTCCACAAAGTACGGACCAATCCCCGCGAATGCATCGACGTTTGAAGCTCCGACCGAGATGACAGCCACCTCTTTGGGGGCACCGTTCGTCAGCGTCACATTTACGTTAGCGGCTTTTTCAAAATGGAATGTGCCGCGCATCTGCAGGAAGTCACCGACGCCAAACACGCCGGAGATCGTGACAGAAGGATTTACAGTCGCGAAATAATCGGCATTCAGAAAAGTTCCCAGACTGTCCGAGCTGCTGCTCAGATCCGGAAGAAACGATCCGGCGTTGCCACCAAGCAACTCTTTCGTCACCACCGAAAATCCAGTTGGTCCGGCTTCGATGTCAAAGTAGAGTGAACCATCTCCGAACCCAAACAGCGTAGTCACGCTGTCAAAAGTGCCGGTCGTAGTACTGCTCGTGCTGGTCAGAATGTCGAAGCGATCGCCTGCTGAAGGCACGAATCCGTTCACGAAGTTCAGTTGCAGTGAACCATCCACGTTCAGCGTGTTGGCGACGTTGATTTGATCATAACCATCGTCGGCATTGGCACTGGTTTCGCCTGGCGAAGTCCCACCGATTTCAATCACCGTGACCGTGGCGTTATTCATTAACAGATCTTCATGACCGGTAATTGTCGTCAGCAGCGTCCGCGACTCCAGAATTTCAGAAATCGCTGCGGCTTTCTCGCGGCGGCTTGGAACCAAGCGGCCTCGACGACGGGAGTTGATTCCCCGATCCTTGCGTTGGTCTCGTTGCGTCATCAAACGCCGAAGTGAAGTTAACCATGAACTTAATAACATTGCCCGGCCCCCCTAACTGATCCTCTGTCACAACCTCGCGGTAAAATCTGACGCTGTTCGCGATCGGACAGGTTTGCCGCCAGAATCCGGCTTCAAACGCAGCCCTGCCCAACCGAGGTCGCCTTTTGCTGTAAAAACGGTCATGCGAACGGACAACTCCCCGGAACCTTGGCGCGATAAACGTGTGCGGAGGGAGGTGAAATTTAAAAGAAATCGAATTTGGGGCAGAACATACTCCATTGGTGCGATAGAATTTGGCTCTCAAACGAAGACTATATGCCAGCCTCAGAAAAGTTTCCCATGTCAGCCGAATCGCGTTCAGCACGCAAGAATGCTGACGAATCGCTGGTTCTCCGGACCTACAGGGACCTGAAGGAGATTGCTCGATTGTTCCTTGCGCGTGAACGCATTGGACACACGCTGCAACCGACGGATCTTGTCCATGAAGCATGGCTGCGTATGGCGGATGATGCGGGACCAGACGGGCGGACTCGGGCGGACTTCGGAGTACTCGTCGGCCAGACTATGCGTCGGATCCTTGTCGATCATGCCCGTAAGCGAGCTGCTGTCAAGCGCGGTGGCGGCGCACGGCGACTCACACTTCACGGTGGCATGTTCACGAATTCCGATAAGGATTTCATCGACCTGATCGAACTGGATGATGCTCTGAATCGATTGGCGGAGATGAATCCGCGACACGCGAAAGTTGTTGAGCTCCGTTACTTTGCCGGTATGACAGTTGATGAAACGGCAGCTGCCCTGAACGTTTCTGACTGGACCGTGAAAAGTGACTGGCGCGTGGCACGAGCTTGGTTGATGACGCAGTTTGAGAACTAATCGTGAGTGCCGACCGTTACAAGAGAGCTTCCGCCCTGTTTCTGGAGGCATGTCAGCTTCCGGAGAACCAACAGGCAGAGTTTCTGCAAAACGCCTGCGAGAACGATCATGACTTGTTGCAGCAAGTGACACGGATGCTGGCACAGGATCGCAATTCAGACGAGCTTCCCCCCATCGAAGATGTCGGCAAGTTGCTGCAGTCAGACAAGGGACTGATTTCAGACCTTATGTCATCCGTTTCGGCAGATTCCGTTTCGCAGGCCGAAACAGAAAATTTGCCGGAGATCGACGGATTCACGATTACCGCACGTGTTGGCAAAGGCGGCATGGGGGTCGTCTACCGCGCGATTCAGCACAGTACGCAACGCGCTGTGGCCCTGAAGGCGATTCGGTTCTGGCAATTCGCTTCGGCGGAATCTCATCGCAGGTTTCTGGTGGAGATTAAACTCGCCGCATCTCTCGAACATCCTAACATCGCACGGATTTATGACAGCGGTCAGTCCGGCGGAATGCCGTGGCTAGCGATGGAATTGGTGGAAGGTGTCGATCTTTCGGATTGGACGCAGAGTTCATCATTGGATGTGCGAGCCAAATTGAGTTTAATGGCATCAGTGTGCGACGCCATTGGTTACGCACATCGCCGAGGAATCATTCACCGCGATCTGAAGCCAGGAAACATTCTCGTAACGAGCAAGGGGAAACCGTTTGTCGTCGATTTTGGACTGGCTCGCCTGTTGGAGTCCGACGCGCATTCCGAGTCAGTCCTGACGGCCGCTGGTACGTTGCTGGGAACTCCGGGCTTCATGTCTCCGGAACAGGCTCGCGGTGATGGACCGGCCACCGATGTGCGAAGCGACTGCTACAGCCTCGGCAGTATCCTGTTCTGGATGTTAACAGGACAACATACCCATGACCTGACCGGCTCGTTGCTCACGGTCATGAAACGCGTCGCTGAGGAAGAGCCGCGCCACCCCCCGTTTCAGGACCGCTCGATTGATCGAAATCTCGAAGCTCTGGTCATGAAAGCAGTCTCACTGCGCCCCGAGGAACGCTATCAAACTGCTGACGACATGGCTGCCGATCTTAGACGTTATTTGAACGGCGAACCGATTACAGCCACCAAGCACATCAACATGCTGGACCATGAGAATGTTCGCCGCCGCCGCCGGATCGTGACGGGAAGTATTCTGACACTGTTGGCCGTGGCCGTGATCATAATTTATTCGCGTTCATTTGGTATCGACGGCAATAAACACAAACCGCTCGCGGTTCAAGACGTGGATACTGAAACCTCAGACGATTATGTGACCCAGCGCTCGGATGAAACGTTTCCAAGCTGGCATGGCTGGTCGACCCAGACCCCTGCGCCTGCGATTGCTCCATTCGATGCCACGGACGCGAGACAGCATCAGGAGGCGTGGGCGAAGCACCTTGGCACGCCGGTCGAATACACAAACACAATCGGCATGAAGTTTCGCCTTATTCCCCCCGGAGAGTTTCTCATGGGCGGTACCAAGGATGAGATTGGAAAAATTATTAAGGGGATAACACGGGGCTTGTACTACGAAGTTGAGGTGGGCTGGGCGAAGAGCGCAGGCCCCGCCCATAGAGTCGCATTAACGAAGCCGATTTACCTTGGCGTTCATGAAGTGACGCAACAGCAGTACGAAGATGTCGTGGGCAAGACATCAAATCATTTCTCTCCTGCGGGAGCGGGAAAGGATATGGTCATCGGTCTCGATACGACGCTGCATCCGATAACAGGCGTTATCTGGTATGACGGAATCGAGTTTTGCAACCAACTCAGCATCAAGGAGAACCTGCCGTCGGCTTACCATCTGGGTATCGACAAAGTCCCGGCAAAAGTGACATTACTGGACGGCACTGGATACCGCCTCCCGACGGAGGCCATCTGGGAGTTTTCCTGCCGTGCTGGCAACACAACAGTAGACTCAATCGGTGACCAAAATGAACAGATCATCCGAGAAAGCTGGATTCACACGAACTCAAGTTCTCGAACACACGCAGTCGGACAGCTAAAGCCAAATGCTTTTGGCCTCTACGACATGCGTGGGAATGTCTGGGAATGGTGCCAGGATGCGTGGGCCGCCGAATACCACAGCAGATTCAGCGATACGATTGCAGTCGATCCGCCAGGTCCAGCCTTCGACGAGGAGTCCTTCCAGTCTGTCTATGCAAAGGGGCAGTCGCGGATTATTCGAGGTGGCTGCTTTATGTCCCCCGCAGGCTTATGTTCAGCATCATATAAAGAGGCCGTGATGGCAACCAACGGGAACTACCATATTGGTCTTCGAGTGTCATTGTCTGTCGAAGCAGTTCGTCAGAAAATTGCAGATCGCTGATCACAAACAACGGCTGAAACGCTGCACCCCAGATGCATCAACAGTGTGGGCATGGAATTCGTAAACACTACCAATCGCTGCGACTTAATTTTCATCACAGATTTCGGGCTGAATCTGCAACCCTGTTTCATGCAACGCGTCATTGAATTAGGTGCATCTGCGATTGATTCAATCCTCAGTCCTTCAGCAACTGCCGAAATATGGCATGTCGATCACTCTCAGAATGTGAGGCTCGATTTTGAGGATGTTTCGAAATCGGCTTATGAAATACCATGTTTTTCCGTCTGGTTCGAATCCTTTCGAGAACCATTCCGCCATCTCCGTTCTACCGCGATCAGCCGGCCCTCATTAAATTCCACGGGTAGGCGGCGCAATTCCCGCTCTATCAGCAAGCCCGGGCAAACGGCCTCCAGGAAACTTCGTCGGTCCGACATACCGACGCAGCATCAATTTGATTCACGACGTCGCCCACAACTCATCGCAACACGCAGTCGAAGTGATGACAATCGCGATTCGGCCAGCGCGCTCAGGTGGGCGTGACCTGAGCGCAGAAGGAAATTTCGCTCGGTGCAGCCAGCACTGATGCCTTTTCACAGGTCCGAAGTTCGAACCTGCGTCGGTGGCGCACACCGACGCAGTGAGCAAACCATGTTGGACGCTTTGGTTGGGGCGACCGACAGATGTTTCGCCGCGATGGGCGATGCGACGGGTGCCGTCTAAGAAAACCGG
>Ga0209284_10003133_pt1 | contig 21038 bp, 23 predicted proteins | sample FRY03_FD_187211 | JGI IMG/M metagenome (GOLD analysis project Ga0209284, IMG submission 187211) | Freshwater microbial communities from Lake Fryxell liftoff mats and glacier meltwater in Antarctica - FRY-03 (SPAdes) (version 2) | ecosystem: Environmental > Aquatic > Freshwater > Ice > Glacier... | reverse complement strand
ATGCCGCCGCTCTGCCAGCGGTCGAGCCGGAACTCCGCCGTGCCGCTGGTGATGGCGCCGTCGCCTCCGCGGAGCCCGAAGCCGGTCGTGGTGCCGAGGTCCAGCGCCAGGAGGGCGCCGCCGGGGCGCAGTGCGGCCGACAGCGGCATTGCATTGTCGGCGGCCGTCGTCTGAATCGTCTCAGCCATGATGATCTCCGTCGAGGGGGTGGTCGTGGTCAGGGCGGCGACGGAGCGGTTCTTGGCGGAGCTCTCCGTCGTCGTCCGGCTTGGGGGATTTGGGTGCAATCGGGCGGCCCTGTGGCTTGAGGGCGGCGCATCACAGCACCTCCTTCAGCCAATCGGGCGGATTTGGGATCGGGGAACGTTGCGACCGAGGTTCCCCGCAAGGTTCCCCGACGTAACCCTTTGATATTTCAGGGCCGGGGGAACCTGGGGAACCTGGGGAACCTTTTTCCCTATCCTCTCTCGCATACACGCGCGTGCGCGCATGTGTAAGGGTTAAAAAAGGTTCCCCAGGTTCCCCAGGTTCCCCGGAGCCTTTGTTTTCAATGGGATAGGTCGGGGAACCTTGGTTCCAAAGGTTCCCCTCCGAGGCCAAAGGTTCCCCGGCGGAACGGCCCGACAGCTCCGGCGAGGGCCCTTTATTGTCTTCGAGGCGGAGCCTCCACCGCTTGGCCTGATGCGAGACGCCGAGCAGCTGAAGGCGCACCTTGATTCCGTCGATGTCGAACACCCGGTCTCGCATCTTTGCGAGCGCCATGCCCAGCCGGGTGCGTTGCGACTTTTCGTTGCCAGTTCCCAGCGGCAGCGGCGGCTCGCACTCGCTCGCGAGGGTATGGAGGTCGCCCGTCCCAACGTCGGCCGTCCCGAACCGATCCCACCAGGCCGAAACGAAGCTGCGCCAGGCGCCACCCTCGCTGTCCGACGCTGCCATCATCTCCTCGATGTTGCCCAGGAACCCCTCGATGCCGGCGACCTCGAGTACGCCGCCCATGGTCTGAGCCCAGGACTCGTAACTGCCGATGGTGCGGGTTGCGCGAGGCCGGCCGGCGGCGATCCAGGCACGACCGAGGGTGAGGCAGGCCGCGACGAGGCGAGCGCGATTCGCGACAACCCAGACCATCAGATCGGGATGGCGGAACCCGCTGCGCTGCCAGGGCCGCTCGACATGCGCATCGAGCCTGATGCGGACCAGCCGGCGCGCCATCTCGTTGGAGAAGGTCGGATTGTTGCCGGTGGCGACCCAGAGGCATCGGATCTGCAGGCGTGTGATCTCCGAAACGCCGAGGATGCGGTCCTCCCAGAACGGCGCCGTCAGCGCGGCGGCCAGGGCCGAGGCGTCGAGGTGGCGCTTCAAATTATCGATCAGCACCAGCACTGGGATCTGGCGGAGCTTCGCCGTGATGCGCTTGCGCCATTCCTCCTCATCGGTGCCCTCGGTCATCACCCCCGCGCCCGAGCCGGTGAGAATGGTCGCCATGGCATCGACCATGAGCGTGGCGCCGGTGCCCGCCGTGGGCTTCTCGATCAGGTGCAGCGGCGTCGGCCCCTCGATCATGGCGCGCAGAAAGCCCAGCAGCAGGAGCGACACGGCGTGGGCGCGTTCGGCCAGCGAAGTGAACGGGAACTCGCCCAGCAGGTCGTCCAGGATCAGCTGGCGTGCGGCTGCGATGTCGTCGGCCGTCGGCTGCTCCGGAATGGTGGGCAGCTGGAACCCGGGCACCGGCTGGTACAGCAGTCGCGCATCGGCATGATAGCCCGGCTCGGTCAGCAGCACCCCGGCCCGTCCGAACACCGGCGTGGTAACGATGCCTGCCAGGACCGGCAGGGCGGGATCGGGCGTCGCCATCAGCGACTTGATCTGCGACGTCGGCGGATGCGCCGGAACGATGTCGCCCCGGCTGTCCATACGCCGCCAGTTGGCGAGCCTGGCCAGCACATGACGCAGGCGCTCGTCAGTGATCGGCGCCACCATGGGGCGGCCCTCGTCGTCGGGCACGACCCAGCTCGGCAGGCCGCCGGCGCGGAACAGCCACGGCGTGCGATTGGACGCCAGCAGCACGCTCCAGGCACGATCGACCGCGCGAGCCAGGTCGCCATCATCGGCGCGCAGCGTCGGCAGCGGCCCGGAGGGCTCCACAAAGCCGATCGGGAGGTGGCGGCCGGTGGCGTCGGGTGCGTGCCCCGCCTCTTCTCCCGCCTTCGTGGTGAAAGCCGCTTCGATGATGGCTGCGACGGCCTCGGGCCCCTCGCACAACAGCACGTCGTTGAAGTCGCAACCTTCCCCTGGTGGGATCGCGATCGCTACCTGTCGCCCCTCGCCCCGTAACCGCCGCGCTGCGGTCTCGGCCGCCCGAGTGCCGGCACCGGATGCATCGTGGTCGGCCAGGATGACGATGCGGTGGGCTTCTGGGGGCAGCTTCACCTGTTCGAGGTTGGTGGCCGACAAGGTCGCCCAGACCGGCAAGCCAGGACAGGCCGTCATCGCGGCAAGGCCGGTTTCAATGCCTTCGCACAGACCAAGGGCGGCGCCGGGATTGATCGGGGCCAGCCGCACCGCACCGCCCGCTACCTTGCCCAGCATCATGCGTGGCTTGGCAACGGGCGCCTTCGTTACCTTGCCGGGATCCTGTACATCGACCTGCAGGTAGGTACGGTGGAGCGCGACCGCCTCGCCGGCGAGATTGCGGACTACGCCGATCATCGCGGGGTAGCCCGACTTCGTCTCCCAATGCGTCAGATCGGCGTGCGCCAACAGATCGACCGCACCGGCGAACACGAGCCCGCGCCCTTCGAGATAGGCTGTCGCCGCTGTATCGTCGATGGGTCGGGCATGATCGAGAATGAAGGCGATCTCGCGCGACGGGTCGCGCTCCGGCTTCGCCGCGGCGGTGGCAGGTTCCCTTCGCGCGGGCGCGCCGGCCGACCAGCCGACCAGTTCGGCGGCGTAGGCAAAGAGGTCGCGATTGGTGAGGCCCTCCGCCTCCTCCAGGGCACTCAGCGGCCCGCCGCCCTGCCCGCCATCGAAGTCGTGCCAGTCGCCGGCATGCTCACCCTTCAGCGTGAAGACGCAGGATCCAGACTTCCGCGGGGCATCGCCGCGGATATTGGCGAGCCGCCATTCGTCGGCGACACGCCGACCGTTGGGAAAATGCTGCGGCACCCAGGATTCCGCAGTGGCGCGCAGCCGTGCCACGATGGCATCGAGGTCGTAGCGGACCCGCGGCGCGGACGGATAGGTCGCTCCGTTTAGGTCAATCAAGGATCACCAACCCGCGCTCGGCGCGCGTGATGGCGGTGTAGAGCCAGCGGTTACGCTCCTCCGCGGTGCGGCTCAAACCGTCGTCGTAGACGATGACGTTGGGCCAGGAACTTCCTTGGCTCTTGTGACAGGTGATGGCGTAGCCCCAGACGGTCTCGATCAGCTGGCGCAACTCCTTCCAGTCGCGACGGGTACGATCCGGATCCGGCTTGACGTGATCGTCGTAGTATCCCCGGTAGAAGTATTGCCGGCCGTTAATCGCCACGCCGTCCTCGGTGGTGACGGTGGCGCTGAACGAAAGCCGCCCCTCGCCCCGGATATCGGCCAGGGACACGAACATGCCGTTGACCAGGCCGAGATCGTGGCGGTTTTTTAGGCAGATGATTTTCTCGCCGCTACCTTGCGGCAGCACATCGGTGAAGCCGGCCGCGTGTTTCATGGCGGCGTTGAGGTGAAGGCGCGTGGCGTTGCGCCCGCAGATCACCTGTCCGCCGCGCAGCAGCTGCTCGGGCCCGACCTCATTGCGGCGCATCTTCCAGACGTAGTCGTCATGGCGGCCGTAGGGGATCGGCTCGCCCTGCCGCGCCAGGGTGGCCAGGCGCAGGATCGCACTATCGCCGGCCTGGCGATGGATCTCGGTCAGCATCACGTCCGGCACGGCCTCGGTGAAGGCTCCGGTGCCCTTGATCGGCGGCAGCTGCCCGGGATCGCCCAGCACCAGGATCGGCTTGCCGAAGGCCAGCAGGTCGGCCGCCATCTCCGGCCCCACCATGGAGACCTCGTCGAGCACGATCAGGTCGGCGTCGCGGACCAGAGACTTCTCGTTCAGCAGGAACACCGGCTTGTGAATGTCGGCCAGGCGCAGCTGCAGGCGGCGGATCTGGGTCTCGGCGAAGGCCCGCTCGGCCGGTGGCATCCGGTGCGCGGTCCTCTGAAGGTCGAACAGATCCTTCTCGACGCGCGCGATCTCTTCCGGCGTCGCTTCCGAGACCCGGTAGATAAGGCTGTGGATAGTCGAGGCTGGCGTGCCCTTGCGGGTCATCACCAGCGCCGCCTTGCCGGTGAAGGCCGCAAACAGCACGCCGCCGGTGGCGCCACCCTGTCGGCTCATGGCCGCGAGGCCGAGTTCCTCAATGACGTAGCGGGTGATCGTGCTTTTTCCCGTTCCGGCATACCCCCAGACTCTTGCGACCTGCTGGTGATGCCGGTCGTTCCGGTACCAATGCACAATTGCGGCAACGGCAGCCTGTTGTTGCGCACTGAGAGCTACACAATCCATGGCGTCGCCTCGTCGGTGATGTGTGTCCAGGTTCTGCGCTTCGCGATGGCGTAGATGGTTTCCTTGCGCACGCCATGGAGGCGCGCGATGCAGGCACCACACAGCCCCAGTCCAAGCATCCCCTTGATGCGGCGAACCTGGTCCTCCGTGAGGATCGCGGACGAGTTTTCCTCGCCAGGCTGTGCACCACGATTGCGTTTACGACCGGGACGGCGGTTGAGTCGGGCGTCTGCGACATTCTCCGCGTGTGTGCCCCAATACAGATTCTCCGGTGTGTTGTTGGTCGGGACATCGTCGTGATGCAGGACCATCGCCCGATCAAATGGAGGTGGGCCGATGAATGCCCGCGCAACGAGGCGGTGCACGAATTGCTTTCTCGCGCATCCCGCTGAGTCGGTGAGCATTACGAATTTGTGCCCATAACCCATTGATGCCGGCCGAAGGATATGGCCTGCACTCCAGCCACTCTTGGCGCAACGTCGTCGAACGCGACCCTGGTCGCTGACTTCGTAGGATGGGTAGCCAGGGACTTCGCGCCACACCTCCAGGACCGCCTCCTGTCCCTCGGGGATCCCGGTGTTCATACCGCGCCCTCCCAGCAGCGCTGGGCGTAGGCACACCAGCGACAGAGATAGAAGTCCGGGTTCGAGGCCACCCGCGGCGGCAACTCGCCGGCCTCGGCGGCGCGGATGACCTCGACGGCCTTGTCGGACAGCGCCTGGGCGGCGCGTGCATCGAAGGGGACGATCTCGTGGTGGAGCGCCTGGGTATCCTTGTTGAGGGCGGTAAACAGCGCCGCCGCCAGGTCCATGTAGGCCATGTAGATTTGCAGTTGGGCGTAGTAGATCGGCTTCGACAGCTGGACGCCGCGCTTGGCGATGTCCGTCCAGGACTTGGCGTTGACGGCCTTGTGTTCGAACAGCACCGGCCAGGCGATGCCGACGTCGGGTCCCTCGACGATGACGCCGTCGATGTGCCCCCGGATGCGTCCGTTGGCCGTGATGAAGCCAAACTGCTCGCCATCGCTGCGATGGGTGCGCAGGTCGAAGCCTGCGGCGCGCAGCCAGCGGATCGACAGCGTCTCGAACTGGTGGCCCGCGTCGAAGATCCTGAGCGTGCGGCCGTCGAACCCCTTTCCGGCATCCACCGTCGCGCGGGTATATTCGTAGACCAGCTTGCGGGCGCAGGGCTCGCCGATCCGGCTGCCGCCGAGATAGGTGCGTGGCGTCTGCGCGCGGTTGCGTTGCTGGAGCGAGGTATCGATCAGCGCATTGATGCGCCCTGTGACCGCCTCACTGGCCGCCTTGTCGCCGTAGACGGCTTCCGATCCATGGTTCATGTCGATCATTGCACTACCCTCAAAAAGGCACATCGCCGGTGGCCGACTGGCGCTGCATGGAAGCCTGGAAGCCGTCGACGCAGGCCTCGATGATCTGGTCGATGTCGCCGGCGCTGCGGTCGTTGAACGGCGCCATCAAGCCAAGCTCGGCGAGCGCCTCGGCAAGGAACACGCGGGCGTCCTTGATGGCGCGCTGCTCCATGTCTGTTTTGTCGATCATGCCGTTGTTCCTGTTGGCGATTGCCGAGCCGCCGTCGAGGCAGCGCATCGAGCAGAAGCGGTAGTAAGGAAAGTGGTCCCAGAGCAGCCGGTGGACGTAGCCGAAGCCACTGGCTTCCCGGCTGCACAGGGCGCAGGGCGCTATGCGAGCAAGAACCGGGTCAGGGCCTCGGCGTTGTCGGCCTTGGTCCTGATCCGCTCCATTCCCAGCACGACGAAGCGCGAGATGGCGTTGATCGCCATGGCCTCGAGATCCGCCATGGTCAGCGCGGCGATGGGTTGATTGAGCCGTCCGCGTCCTTCGAGCCATTCACCCATCGCCTTCGCTGCTTCGCGCGTGACGTGCGCCTGCCACTCGTCCGAAGTCATGGCGCTCAGCTGTTCAGCCATTGCGGGCCGGTCGACGACGGTGCCGCCGGTGCGGGTTCGGACGCTTTTGCAGGAGCGTTTGCCGGCGGACGATTCCAGGTCGGAGCCGGTGCCGGCGCGGCAGGGTTCTGGTTCCATACCGGCGTGGCCGCGGTGGCGGGCGCGGACTTCGCGCGAGGCCGGTTGCCAGGCACCGGCGCCACGACCTCGCCATCCAGGACGCGACGCCATTCGGGTTCGGTCGGGAGCACGACCCGGCCGAGCTTGTTGCTGTCGCCGTAGCGGGGATTGCTGCTGGCCTCGACCGAGAGGCAGCCGACGAAGGTGACGCCCGACAGGTCGGCCAGGCCCCGCAGGATGCGCTTGGCCTTCGCGGCCTCGCTCATGTCCTTCGGATCGAGCCCGAGCCCGCTGTCGATCATGGCCCGGAAGAGGCTCTTCGAGATCTTCCAGCCGATCGACACGCCATGATCGTCGACCTTGCCGCCCGACACCGTGAACATCTGCCAGAACTTCCGCCGCGCGTACGGGCCCTCGGTAACGGTGAACTCGCAGTCGAGCGACTTGACGTCGCTGCCAGGAGCGTTGGACGCCTTGAGCAGGCCGCGGTCGATCTCGCTGTCGCCGTCGGCGTTGCCGCGGCGGATGGTCATGGTCACCTTGGCGAAGGTGCCGTCGGGGATCAGGTCGCCGACCTTCTGCGGCTCGGCATCGTTCATGTCGAAGCTCATGACAGTCATCCTTTCGTGGTGGAGTTGATCTTTGCCAGCAGCGCGCCGAGGTCGGGCGCCTCGGTCACATCGAGACGGCCGGAACGGTCCTTGGCGGGAAGGCCGAAGGGATTGCCGGCGCGGCACACCAGGCGGCGGACGTCGGCGCGCTCGGGATCGTGTCGCCAGCCATCGCCCTCGGCCTCGAACAGGCTCATGGAGATCACCTGGTCGACGATGCCCGGGAGCTCGCGGCCGGCCTTGCCGCCCTCCATCTGCGGCTGCCAGGTCGAGCGATTGAATTCGTCGGTCACCTTTTCGAGGATGCCGACGAAGATCACCGTCTTGCCGGCCGCGTGCTGCAGGTGTTTCAGCAGCCCAATCACCTCGCGGGCGAGAAGGCCGTAGGCGCCGCGCGGATCGGGTTTGCCGTTTTTCTCGGAGAAGGCTTCTGGCCGCGTCCTCGCCCACGCCATCGCCTGGCGGGTCAGGTCGGTGATGCTGTCGACGAAGACGATCCGCTTGCCAGCGATCATCCGAACCAGATCGGGATAGGTCTGGCTGAGATGCTGGTAATGCCCTTCCGAGAAGAAGCCGTTGGGATCGGCCGCCGGATTGACGCCACCGACGAGGCATCCGATGTCGAGCGCATCGGTGAAGGTGCGTACCGGGATGCTGTCGCCCGGCCAGTCCTGCACCGACTTCATGCCGGCTTCGAGATCGAGGCAGATCGTGTCCTGTGCAGGAAGGGTCTTCAGCAGCGAGGTCTTTCCCGATCCCGGCGGGCCGAAGATGGCCAGCGACGTCTTGTTGTTCGTCGCCGACAACCGCTCTTCGGCGGTGATGATGCGCAGGCTCATCGTGCGTCCTCGCCCAGCTTGAGGGTGATGCTCGGCTTGCCGGTCCTGACGGTGCGCGCCGGCTCGAACTGGGTCCGGATGTGATCAGGCCAGGCGGTGTACTTGCGCTCCGGCACCTTGATCGCGATGTCGACGTACTGGCTGGGGTCGTCGCCGCCGGCGCGGATGCGCTCGACCAGCTTGGCGATGCGATCCTGGTCCCAGTCCACCCGCTTGGGCAGATCGGCCACGACCGTCACACCGTCCTGCTCGAATCGAATGGTGCCGGTGTCCCGGCCGGCCTCGCGGCGCAGGGCCTGGGCGTGGTCGGCGAAACGCAGCGCGATGGCGCTGTCGATCCACTCCTTGAGCCGCTTGCCGGCATCCAGGGCGGCCGCAGCGTCTTCCTGCAGCAGCGCCAGATGCTCGGCCGGCAGCTGCGCGATCTCGCCGATCGGCACGTTCCGGATCGTCTCCAGGTGGGGGCGATTGGTCGTCACGGTATTCACTGGGCAACCTCCTTCAGAAGAACCGATGACAGCGATGCAGAGGCCTCGGGCGTGAGGGGTCGCGCGATCGCGATGTAGGTGAAGTCGTCGGAGCCGTTGCGCCGCTGGACCAGATGGACCAAGCCCTGTGAGGCGGCCCACCAGGCGCGGCGGGCGACACGGGCGAGTTCTCGGCGCGCATCGCTCTTGGGAGTCTGGCCGTCGATGCTGGCGTCCCGCGCAAGCAGGCCGCAGTGATATTCCAGCCGTGCACCGGGCACTGCCTGCGCCACCCATGCGCAGAACTCGATATCGGTCAGCGGACGGCTGATGCTGACGAAGGAGGTAGTCTGCATGAACACGATCTCCTGCTCTCGCCTCTACTCAGGCCGTCCAGAAGCCGACCCGCCCCCGCGAGACAGGGGACCGACTCCCCCATCCGGGACGTCGTCGCCGGCGGTCTGCGGATAGCTGTCGCTGGCGACGTAGATCGCCAGCAGGGGCGCGCCGTCCTGGTGGGCGCCGGCATCCTCGATGCGGAATGCGTGATGGTTCTTCAGTACCTCGGGGAGTTCCCAGCGCCGGTAGAGGCCGGGAATCCTGACCATTTCGGTTGCGGGGACTGGGTGGCTTTCCTGCATGGTCCGTCCTTGTTCGGGATGTTCGGCGCTGTTCGGGCCTGTCATTGAGAAAAAGCCACAACGGCATCTGGATCGGGACATCCACTCAGGCGATTTCATGGAGGGCGTCCCGCATCTTCCGCGTGGCACGCTGGTAGCGCTTGCGCGCCGCCGCCTCGGAAAGGCCGAGTTCAATGGCGACCTCGGCCTGGGAGAAGCCCTCGATTGCAACGCGGATCACCAGCGTCGCGTCAGCGCCGATAAGCCGCCGCATGTCATCCTGCAGTCGTGAGTGACTCAGCGCCGGGTCCTGCACATCGTAATCGCCCGCCACATCGTCGGGATCCGTATCGCTGACGACGCTCTGACGATCCGCCTCGCGCCGACGACCACGGATCATGTCGCGCTCGACGTTTCTGAGAACGGTCGCTGCGATCCGATTGACCCGCTGCAGGTCCAGGCCGCGGATGGCCTCCACAGTCCGGGCGAGGATATCGGAGGCGATCTCGTCGGGGGTGCCGAGCCTGTGCCAGACCGACCGGCGCTGGATGGCATCGAGCCCCGGCCAGAGCGCCAACAGCATCAAGCTCAGCGCGCAGTCGGCCGCGGAGCCAGCGCCCTGCGCGGCCCGGACCAGCGCGGCAAGGATAAGGTTCTTCTGTTCGCTGTCGCCGGACTGCCGATGCAGCGTATCCAGGATCGCAGGCGGCTCGCCGAATGCTGCGATGGGCTTTTGGCTGCGCCGTATCGCGTCGAAACTGCGCTGAAAGCTGAGGGTGAAAGAAGTTCGCATGAGGTGGTCGCGGATCTCGTGCCACGCGAAAGACATCGGACGCCTGCCTTGCGGCCAGGCGTCCAGCGCCTTGTCGTGGCCAGGTCAGGACGTCGCGCGTCTCTGCGGTTTCAGGAGGTTGGGTAGTGCGCGCGTCAGCGCGCGGGTGCGGTCGCCTGGTTCAGCGTACCGCAGCCCCGGCAGGTGGCTTGAACCGGGAAGCCCACGAGGTACTCGTGCCCCCGCGCAAAACGCAGGTGCATGCGGCCGTCGCGGCAAACGCCGAGCAGCTTGTCACAGCGCGTGCAGCGCCATTCCGAGTTCGAAGTGGTGGGCTTGGTCTTCGCGGCGCCGGACCAGCTCGTCGGGGCTGCCTGGCGCGAGGGGAAGGGAGTCGGCATCGGGGTGCTCCTCTGATCGATGGAGCACTCCCATTGGCCCGAAGAATCGGAGCTAGTCAGACCCCCCAATCGGAGCCGGATCGGAGCCGACCGTCAGATAGCGATCTCCCATTTCCCTTTTCCGGGGCTACGTAGGAAGCCGGACTTCAACTTGTCCCATAGCGGCTTATTGAAGATGTTCGACAGGGACTGGTCCTCGGCTATTCCCTTGACCAGGTCTTCGGTCGCCATCGGCATTGGGCCTGCGTTGTGGGCGTCGACCAGTCGCTGGATGACGTCGATGCGTTGCTCCCCCTTGATGTCGATGCTGCCTTTCCCCGGAACGAGCAAGGTCGCGAGGTTGTCCCCAACACGGGTGAGTTCGACCGTCTGGCCGCCGCGGGCCAATATCCGGTGCCTTCGGAACACCGACCGGAGCTTATCCGCGACCAACGCGATCTCGGACTGGTCGTTGTCTATATGATCGGTGAGCGGCGTCAGGACATTGGCCGCCAGGCATGGTCCAGGAGCGTTGGCGGCCTGCAGGACCAGTCCGATTCCAAGATTATGGCGCGCCCGAAGCTCCGTATCGACGGCGGACCGGACCTTCTCCCGGTCGAGACCACGCGCAAGGTAGATCGGAACATCCCCACCATCGACCACGAGCGTCCCGAGGTAGAGAAGATGATCGGTCAGTTTCTCGATGGCGGGCGCATCAAGCGCTTGGCCGAGACGCGTCTTCAGGTGTTGCGCGACCCAGCCGTCGCGCACCCGATAGATCCTGTAGCGATCCGGGTTGCCGCCAGGCGTCACCTGTCCTTCGGCCACCTTAAGGTCGGCCACCTTTTGGTCACCTGCCTCCGATTCACCTCGCTCGATCCGGACAACCACCTCAGCCGCGACCGGGCCTACCTCGTCTTCATCGTCTATCAGGTCGTCGCCTTCCCACCCGGCAGGCACAAGGTACCCCAGTTCCGTCAGGAAGACCGGATCGACACCGCGATCCATGAGCCAGGCGCCGCTGACCCTGTCGGCTCCTATGTCCCAGATGGCAAGCAAGGCGGGTATGACTGCCATGCTCTCCGCTTCGCTTGGCGAGCGACCGTCACGCAAGATATTCCAGTGTCTAAGCAGGCGATGGCCCAGAACTCGTTCGAAGGGATCGTCCAGGCTAAGTAGGCTGCTCGTGTTCCGATCGGTGAGCGTGAAGTTGAGGGTTTGGGCCTCGTCCCGTCCCGCGCGGCGATACCGGACTGCGATCTCGACAAAACGGATGGCGACCGCCCGCTCAAAAATCTTCGGTAGGCCGGATTGGCTATCGATGATCTCGGAGATGTCCTGATCGATCGTGGTGGAAAGCGAAAGGCGATTGGCGAGATTGCCAATGCTGATGTCAGCGCGGATCACTTTTGCGCAGTCGATCACCACGTCGTCGAGTTCCGGCGGTTCCAGAATGAACCCCTTCCGAAACTGCGAAATGTCGTAGGCTTGGAAGTCGACGGGCTGGCTGGAATATGACTGATCGAGAGCCGTCTCGATGAAGCGTTCGGCGATGGTGTGCCTCAGCTTTCTGTTGCCTGCCCGGACATGGACCCGCCCGGTCGACGGCGTGTAAACGATCATCGCCTCTCCAGGCGGGCGGAAATAGATACTCGACCGATTGCCATTGTCGTCGATCTCCTGGATGCTTGTGGGGGAATCGGGATGAAACAGCAGATACATCTCTGCGGCCGGCTCTTCGCCGTCCTCGGGGATGTCGAATCTGTCAATGCTGTAACCGTCGCCGCGATCCAAGCGCTTGTTGAGATCGGCAAGAAGCGCATCGAGTACTGCACTGCCGGCGTCCGGGCCACCGTCGCCCGCAGGCTCGGCCATGAAGGTCTGGTAGTGCTTGTCATAGCGCCGGTACAGACGCAGGTGCAGGCTGTTTTCTGCCGCTTCGAACAAGCCGTGTTCGTTGGCAAAGGCCCATAGGCTTCGCGCGAGCTTGTCCCGCTGTTTCAGAAGTTCCTTGGCGCGGTCGGGTTCGAGCTTGGTATTGGCGAGACCTTCGAGGACGTACTCGCCGCGGTCGCTCGCTATTATGACGATCCGGGCCGCTTCGGTTTCGAGCGGGCCCAGTCGGTCCTTCTTTTCCTGCCGCAGCATTTTGCTGGCAACTTGCAGACCGTCTGGGTTGCCCGGATCGAACTTGTAGGTCGCCAGCCAGTTCAACCTCTCAAAAGCTTGGCTTTCAAGAAATGCGGACAGCAGCTTCGGCTCTGCATCATCGAATAGCCGAGAAAGGTTGGGACAGGTCTTGGCCGGGGCGCGTACCATATTTTCTCCGAAAACTTACTTGAGCTATAGAGCGCGCTCATGGTGCCATGCTTGGAGCTTGACACTGCGATGTCGCGCCTGGCGCCTGAAATCACCATCATCACCGCACCTGAGAGTAAGAACTTCGCGGGGGAGATCGACGCGCGCATCTTCGATCAGCTTGTGCCTACTGGGCCGATGCGAAGTGATTTGCGCGCTATGAATTCACCTCATTGAACAACTGATTTTGGTCGATTCAGCCTGCGATAATTGTGGACAAAACTGCGGGCGGCAAGATCTGATGTTCTTCGCTCGTTCGCATTTCTGCATTCCATTCTTCTGAGATGTCCCGTCTCGGGCTGCCGGGTGGCTTTTGATCGGTAACGACACAACCGAACACGGCTGAGCCATGAAACGCCCGAATCCGCTCCCGCCCGACCACATGACCTCTGCCGAACGCCTGGCCGAGATCGGGCAGATCCTGGCCGTTGGCTACCTGCGTTCCCGCAATCGAGCGCGGTCTGAAAACCCGCGGCACAACAGCAGAAGCGGAGACGTTTCTCTCGACTTACCGGGTGTACAGAGCGGTCATGGCGACACCAAAACCCGCCTTAGAGAGTCGCCATGACCACGCCGATCCTGCGCCAGATCGCCGACCTGCAAGACCGATCACAAGACGAGCTAAAGGCAATGTGGAGCGAGTATTTCGGCACCGAGCCGCCGGCTTACCGCCGAGGCTTCCTGATCCGTGGGCTCGGCCAGCGCATCCAGGAACTGACCTACGGCAGCTTGCCTGCCACCCACCAGAAGCGTCTCGATGCCCTGGTCGATGACCAGCCCCCGAGCAAAGGCCGCGGACGCGCCACGACGGTTCACGCTGGCCAGGACCGGCGGCTGCTGATCGGAACCCGGTTGGTGCGCGAGCACCAGGGGGTCGCCCACGAGGTGGCGGTTGCGGACGGCGGATATGAATACGGCGGGCAGCGCTTCAAGTCGCTGTCGGCGGTCGCCCGCCACATCAGCGGCACCCGCTGGAATGGCTGGGCGTTCTTCGGCCTGCCGAACCCGGCCAAGCTGGAGCGCAGAAAATGACCGCCACGATCGCCCTGCGTAAAACCCGCTGCGCCGTCTATTGCCGCAAGAGCAGTGAGGAAGGGCTCGAGCAGGAGTTTAACTCGCTCGATGCGCAGCGCGACGCCGGGCTTGCCTACATTGAGAGCCAGCGCCACGAAGGATGGATTGCGCTCCCCGACCGCTACGAGGATGGCGGCTTCTCCGGTGGCAATCTGGAGCGCCCAGCGCTCAAGCGCCTGCTCGCCGACATCGAAGGTGGCCGTGTCGATGTGGTCGTCGTCTACAAGATCGACCGTCTGTCGCGCGCGCTGATGGACTTCGCCAAGCTGGTCGAAGTGTTCGACCGGCAAAGCGTCACGTTCGTGAGTGTCACGCAGTCGTTCAATACGACGACTTCGATGGGCCGGTTGACGCTGAACATCCTTCTGTCCTTCGCCCAGTTCGAGCGCGAGGTAATCGGCGAGCGCATCCGCGACAAGGTCGCCGCCTCGCGCAAGCGCGGCATGTGGATGGGCGGCATCCCGCCACTCGGCTACGACGTCCGGGACCGCAAGCTGGTGATCAACCCGCCCGAGGTGGCGCTGGTGCGGTTGATCTTCGAGCGCTTCCTCGCCGTCGGCTCCGCCACCACCCTGGTTCAGGAACTGGCCAAGGCCAGGTACCAGACCAAATCCTGGACGACCCAGGACGGCAAGGCGCGTGAGGGCAAGCGGATCGACAAGGGCTTCCTCTACAAATTGCTGAACAACCGGGTCTACCTGGGCGACGCCGTCCACAAGGGCGACGCTTATCCTGGCGAGCACGAGGCTATCATCGATCGCCGGACCTGGGATCGTGTCCAGACCATGCTCGCCGAGAACGGCCGCCGCAGGGGTAACCGCACACGCGCCACTACGCCGGCGCCGCTCAAGGGGCTAATGCATTGTGGCTGCTGCGGCACCGCGATGACCCCGAGCCATACCCGCCGCCGCGGCCGGCTCTACCGATATTACCTCTGTACCAGCGCCATCAAGAACGGCCATGCCTCCTGTCCGGTGCGATCGATTGCAGCCGGTGAAACGGAGACGCTGGTGCTGGCGCAGATGCAGGCCATCTTCAAGGCGCCCGAGATCGCCGCGCAGGTTATCGCCGCCGCAGCTCGGCTCGACGACGATGTCGGCGGCGTCGCGGGACGGGAACGAGAGATCGTCGGCGCGCTCGGCAGCCTCGACACGATCTGGAGCGAACTGTTCCCGGTCGAGCAGCAGCGTATTCTCCACCTGCTGATCGAGCGGATCACGGTCGAGCCGACGGGGTTTAGTATCACGCTCCGCGCCGAGGGCATCCGCAGTCTGGTCACCGAACTTCACGCCGGCGACGCGCCGCTCAAGGCCTACATCGGAGCCGCCGCATGACCAGGCGGGCCGCGGTCGAGGTGACGACGCTGACCATTCACATCCCCGTCCAGTTCAAGCGGCGGGGTGGTCGCAAGTGGGTGCTGGCGCCCGACGGCGTCGCCTCGCCAATCGCGTCCAAGCCGGTCGTGGACGACACCATGCTCAAGCTGCTGATCAAGGCGCACCGCTGGCGGCGGCGGATCGAGAGCGGCAAGGCCAGATCGATCACCGATCTGGCGGCCCAGGAGAAAGTGACCATCGCCTATGTCGGCAGGGTCCTGAACCTCACCTGCCTCGCACCTGACATCGTCTCGGCCATTCTCGACGGACGTCAGCCACGCGGGCTCAGCGTAAACGCCATGCTCAAGGAAGTGACGGCCGGCTGGGACCGGCAGCGCCAGGCATGGGCGTTTCCAACGGGCTGAGGCGCGGCGTCGGGAGTGAAAGCATCCGCCGGAAACACCAGGTTGACCAAGCCTGACTATGTTCCTATTTTGTTCTAATGCCCGCCAAAGATTCCGCCGTGCTTTCTTTTACCCACTCGCCCTCAAACTTGGCGCTCGTGGTCTACAGCTCCCGTGTTCCCGCCGGCTTCCCCAGTCCGGCCGACGATCACATCGAGGGCAAGCTCGATCTGAACGAGCACCTCATCCGACACCCGGCCGCCACGTTTTTTTCCAGAGCTGCGGGCGAGTCCATGAAGGACGCCGGCATCTTCGATGGCGACCTTCTGGTTGTCGATCGCAGCATCACGCCGCAGCCCGCGGACATCGTTATCGCGGTTCTTTTCGGCGAGCTGACAGTCAAGCGCCTGAAGAAGCAAAATAGCGCGTGGATTCTCACCGCAGAAAATCCAACCTTCCCGGACATACCGATCGACGATCCAGGTTGCGAAGTCTGGGGCGTCGTCACCCACAGCATCCGTCGGCATTGCGATCGATAACTGCCGTGCCGACGTTCGGTCTCGTCGATTGCAACAATTTCTACGCATCCTGCGAGCGGGTATTCCAGCCCCGTCTAATTGGTCGCCCCATCGTCGTGCTCTCCAACAATGATGGCTGCGTCGTCGCGCGGTCACAGGAGGCGAAGGCACTTGGCATCGCCATGGGCGTGCCTCTGTTCAAGATCCGCGACATCATCAAGCTGCACGACGTTGTCGTACGTTCTTCTAACTACGCGCTCTATGGCGACCTGTCGGAACGGGTCATGAGCATACTTGCCGAATCAGCACCTCGACACGAGGTCTACAGCATCGACGAATGCTTTCTCGATCTCGATAATCTTGCCGTTAAGGATCTGACCGCCTGGTGCCGCGCACTTCGCCAGCGAACAAAACGCTGGACAGGGATTCCAGTCTCCATAGGCCTTGGCGCGACCAAAACGCTTTCGAAAATCGCCAACAAGCTTGCGAAGAGTTCGGCCAAGGCCGACGGCGTGATCGATCTCGCCAATCATCCCGAATGGATTGTATCGGCGCTGAACAAGACGCCGGTGGGGGATGTCTGGGGCATTGGACGCCGCTGGTCCGCAATGCTCAACGAAAGAGGCATCACGTCCGCACTGGAATTGCGCAACGCCCAGGACGGCTGGGTTCGTCAGCGCATGGGCATCGTCGGTTTGCGAACCGTCCACGAATTACGCGGCATCCCTTGCCATGAGCTGGAGACCCAACCATCTCCGAAGAAGACGACTTGCTGTTCGCGAACCTTCGGCCACGCAATCACGGACAAGGATCAGGTCCGCGATGCCATCATCTCTTTCGCCGAGCGCGCCGCCGAGAAGATTCGGAACTCCGGGCAGGTCTGCGGTTCCATGCAGGTGTTCATCATCACGGACCCGTTCGATACATCCGCGCCGCAGCACTCGGCCTCCGCTTCAACCACCTTCATGACGCCCACCGCTGACAGCCGTGCCCTCGTGGCCGCTGCCATCGCTATCCTTGGCCGCTTCTGGCGTGACGGATTTTCCTGGCGGAAAGCAGGCGTCATGCTCCTGGATCTGTCACCCGCCGGCGAGATCCAGCCGACCCTGTTCACAAACCATGTCACCAGCAATGGACTGATGAAGGCCGTCGATCGGATCAACGATAGATTCGGACGCGGCACCATTGGACTGGGCCTATCCGCAAAAGATGCTGAGTGGCGGATGCGCCAGGAGCAGCTTTCGCCGCATTACACAACTCGGTGGCAGGACATACCGAGGGTGCGGATGATCGAGAATATATCGTCGGGGGCTGAGGCCAGTAACGTTGCTGCGCCTGAACCATTAGAGCTGATATCCTGTCTGCGGGAGACACAGCGGGCGTCTGGGGAGCATTCATGAAGTCGGACAGTACGGCGCGGACCATCGCGGTCGGTGCCATCGGCAATGTGTTGGAGTGGTACGACTTCGCGGTCTACGGCTATTTCGCCGCCGCCATCGGGCGGACCTTCTTTCCCAACGAGAACCCCGTGGCCCAGGTGCTGGCGGCCTTCGGCATATTCGCCGTGGGCTTCCTCATGCGTCCCGTGGGCGGCGCGCTGATCGGCCATATCGGCGACAAGTACGGCCGCCGTGCCGCGCTCACCTTCTCGGTGGCGGCGATGGCGATCCCGACCTTCCTGGTCGGCGCCTTGCCGGGCTACGAGGTGCTGGGCATGGCCGCACCAATCATCCTCACCCTCCTGCGCATGATCCAGGGCCTGTCGGTGGGGGGTGAATACACGACCTCGATCGTCTTCATGGTCGAGCGCTCGCCACCGGGCCGGCGCGGCCTGATCGGCGCGATGGCAGGTTGCGGCGCGGTCGGCGGCATCCTGCTTGGCTCCGCGACCGGCGCGCTGCTGGCCTCGACGATGTCGGCCGAAGCCGTGGAGACCTGGGGCTGGCGCATCCCGTTCCTGCTCGGTCTCCTGGTCGGCCTGGCGGGCTTCCTTCTGCGGCGCCACGTCCAGGAAGCGCCCAAGGTCCACAAGGCGGCGCGCTCGCCGCTGCTCGAGACGATGCGCAACCACGGTCCGCTGCTGGGGCGGTTGGCCGCCGTGTCGGTCTTCAACTCGGTCGGCTTCTACCTGATGTTTGTCTACATCGTGAGCTGGCTCGAATTGGTTGACGGCATGGCGCCGTCGCGCGCGCTGGGCATCAACACCATCAGCATGGCGGCGCTGTTGCCCCTCATGATCCTGATGGGCTGGATGACGGATCGCTTTGGCCGCAAGCCCGTGATGCTTTGCGCCATCGTGTTTGGCTTCGTCGGCGCCTGGCCGTTCTTCTGGCTGATGCACAGCACCAATCCAGCGCTCGTGCTGCTGGGTCAGATGGGCTTTGTCATAGCCGTCGGCACCTTCGTCGGCACGCAGCCCACCCTCATGGTCGAGGCAGCACCCGCGGCCGTGCGCTGCACGGCCATTGCGCTGGGCTACAACGTCACCCTGGGCGTCGTGGGCGGGCTCAGTCCGCTGGCGGCGACATGGCTGGTCGAACGCACAGGCAACGACTACAGCCCGGCCTTCATGATCATGGCTGCCGCCGCGATCACCTTCGCCGCCTTGCTGTGTTTCAAGGAGACTTACAAGGCTCCGCTCGAAGTGGGTTAGGCCTACTGCAACCTGATGTCCGCTTCCTTGATCAGCTTGCCGAGCTGTTCGCGCTGCCCGGTAAGCCAGGTCTTGAACTCGGCCGGCGAGTTGGCCACCAGGTCGGCGCCCGACGGGTCGAGCCGCTCGCACACCTTGGGGTCCTTGATCGATTCGGCGATGACGGCCTGCGTGCGGTCGACGAGGGCCTGCGGCGTCCCGATGGTGGCAAACATGCCCTGAAACATCGCGCGGTCATGCCAGGAAGCCGTGAGAGTTTTCGTCCCGGCAGAACGGAGCAGCGAATGTATGAAATCGTCTCCCCGGGGGCTGAGGCCAGTGCCGTTGCTGCGCCTGAACCATTGGAGCCCGTATTCACCGGATGACGCGGTTACTCTCTTAAGTTGCACTCTGGTTAAATTATAAGAATCAATAGCTTGAGGCAAGTATTGCAAAGTCGTGATGAAGAACCCCGACGGGTGAAGCACTCGATGGTTCTCTCCGGCTCGATTTCGACCGCCGCCTCAAGCTCGAGTTCCATGGTTCGATCACGCGGTGCAAGCAAAGCCAGGAGAGGTGCGTCCGGATGATCGAAAAATCGACGCGTGAGGCGCGCAACGCCCGGCGGTCGCCGGTTCGAATGGGCGGCGATCCCTATGCCACCACTTCGGCATTGCAGGCCGCCCTCAAGGGCGGCAATCTTGCCTCAACAAGTCGGTCATCCGGTGTCGAAGCCAGTTCGGCCGTGCTGGATCGATTGTCTTGTCGACCCGGTCTGTGACAGCAAGCGATGATCAGCGCCTTGCGACGCCGCAACCTTTACCGAAGCGCCCCCAAGGGGCGTCATCGCATGACAGTGGAAGCCAATGATCCAATACCTGTTTGAATTCGACGATTGGATTGTCGGCTCGACCATCGTCTGCCTTTATCTGGTTTCGGCACTTCTGCTCTCAGCAATTGTTCTGTGGCCCCGGTTTCGCACAAGAATAAAAATTCTCGGCTGTGCGACACCGGACCTGCTTTTCTTTCTCGGCGTCCTGTTTAGCCTCAATATCGGATTCCTGGCCGTCGAAATCGAAGATCGAATACAAAAAGCGGCGAATGCGCTCAGCGTAGAAGGAAATTCCCTTCGCGGGATCGCTTCGATACTCAAAGTGGAAGGCCCCGCGGGAAACGCTGTAAGGACTGCCGCCCGCAATTATTTGGAGAGTACCATCAAGCGAGAGCTCTCCGGCAGTCGCGCGGCAATCGAGTTCGCGACCGCCTCGCAGAAGATGGAGGAACTTGGCGCAGCGGCAGCAGCCCTCACCGAGGTAAGTGCCGTAAGCGGAACTGTTCGCAACATGGCACTCGAGTTGGCCCTGAGTGCATCGGATGCGCGCGCAAGACGGCTCGCTCTGATGAGCGCCGAGCCCAATGAACTAAAATGGGCGTTACTCTTCTACCTGCTGTTGTCGATACAGGTAGCCGTGGTTCTGATACATGGCGAGGATACTCGCCGCATGATCGTCCATCTTATGTTGATATCCCTCGCGGGAAGCCTGAGCTTAGCAGCAGCCGCTCTTTCGGAAGACCCGTTTACCCAGCCGAGAATGGTATCCATTGCTCCATTGGAAGCAGCCTTGGCGGCCTTGCCGAAGACCGATAGGCAATGATGGAAGCCGCGATCGACCCGCGCTGTTGACGAATGGACTTCTTGGATCGCGATGCAACGTGGTTGCCCAGGCCCACGAGACCGCCATCCCATCGCGTTCTTGCCCTGCACCTGATGCCTCCACAGATTCGCGACGAGGTCGGGGAGAGCCTGTCGCATGTACAACAAATTCACGCGCAACATCCTGATCGCCATGGCGTTCGGCGTCGTCATGGGCGCGCTGGTCTATGAGTATCTGCCGCAGGTCCGCGACGAGATCGCCAAAACGTCAACCTGATCGCCATGCTGTTCCTGCGCCTGATCAAGATGATCACCGCTCCGCTGGTTTTCGCGACCCTGGTCGGGGCATCGCCCATATGGGCAGCGGCGCTCGGCTCGACCGCATCTTCGCCAAGACCATGGCTGGTTCCTGAGCGCCTCGTTCGTCTCGTTCCTTCTCGGCCTCGTCATAGTCAACCTGCTGCAGCCCGGCGCCAACTTCCCGGGCGCGCTGCCCGACGCCGGTCTGTCGAACGGCCTGCCGGTCTCGGGCTTCTCGCTGGAAAAATTCCTGACCCATCTCATTCCGACCTCGGTCGTCAAGGCGATGGCGCAGAACGAGATCCTGCAGATCGTGGTTTTCGCCGTGTTCTTCGCCGTGGCGATGGGCGCCATGCCCGAGCGATCGGCCCTAAGATTCGATCCCGGACGCCGCCGCCACCCACTCCAAATCTCGAACCCAGAAAAAAGGGGATGTCCCGCTTTTTGTTGAAAATCGCTCAGCAGGCGCTCTCAGTTGCTGAGCCTATGCGGCCTGTGCGTGC
>Ga0209284_10003131_pt1 | contig 21050 bp, 23 predicted proteins | sample FRY03_FD_187211 | JGI IMG/M metagenome (GOLD analysis project Ga0209284, IMG submission 187211) | Freshwater microbial communities from Lake Fryxell liftoff mats and glacier meltwater in Antarctica - FRY-03 (SPAdes) (version 2) | ecosystem: Environmental > Aquatic > Freshwater > Ice > Glacier... | reverse complement strand
TAGAAGTTCCAGGGTTATAGCCAATGTCCAGTCTGCCCGTTGCTCCTCTGAAATTTAAAAGAGAATTTCCTGATCGAAGAATCATATCTCCTACTTCTTGGTTTTTAATATAGAAGTCTAATTCGCTCATTTGAAAAAGAGCTCCATCGTTTTCGGTCATTCCTGTTGTGGTATTAGTCAAACCCAATCGTGTGGTTTTTCCATAAGGAACTGGCGGCAGGACGTTCTCCGTTAATCCAGGCTCTGTCCATGTATAATTTGAAGTTCCGTGCAGATGCAAATTGTAAGACGGGAAGGGAGTTGTAGCGGCTGATGTGGGTTGAGTTCCCAAGCCAATGTAGCCCGACGAAGTTGTAGAATTAAGGTTATTCAACCAAGATGTGTTGAATTGACCAAATGAGAAACCTGATAAAAGAATGCCTAGTAGTAATAGCGCTTTTTTCATAAATTAAGTTTTTAAATTAGATTTAAAAGTAATTAGAGAAAAAAAAATCTCCAAATTTTTTAACAACTAAATAAAAATTTAACATTTTAACATTGTCTAAATACCTGTAGTTTTATGTTCAATCGTGCCTCTTAAACCATGGTAATTCTACATTTTAAAGTTCGCGCTACTTTCTATCAATACTAATCACCACTTTTTGCCCTGGAAAACCAATTGTATTGTTGCTAAGGAAGCGCATTTTATCTTTTTTGTGCACTTCTACCTCATATTTTCCCGAGAGGTAATAGCATTGCAAGTCTAAATCTTCAGGCGGGGTTGAGCAATTTACGCAGGTTGGGTCTTTGTAAGAAATTTCAAAGGTTTTGCCTTTGTCCTGAAATTGCCATTGGAACATTGCGGTTTGTCCATTGCCCGACCATTGTATGCTCGGAACTGAATCGTAAATATTTACATCTTGTGTTACAAGCCAGTTGCCGTAATAACCATAGTATTCATCATCGACTGTTAGCCCAGATATTTTCCAAGTTTCGCCTTTCATCAGCTTTTTGGAAAAGCGGGGTTCTTTGTTGCAGGCTGTCATCGTTAATGACAACAATAGAATTAATGCAAAATATCTCATTTTATTGTTTTTTAAAGTTTCCGTCCTTCGTAATCCAGTACTTGGTAATATGGATTGTTTGGGGTGTACAATGTAAAATGCATCACGGTTTTACCGTTCATTTGGTTGTGAATATATCCACTTAGTTGTTTGCAAGCTGATCCTGAACCATTTCCCTCTGAAAGCTCAGAAAAAACTTGACGGTAATTTAAGGCTGTGAATTGTGCTGTGTTTATGCAGTTTGAACCTTCACCGTCGTAATTTTGGATGTTGAACATGGCCGTAGCTTGAAAATTTTTGCTTATATCAAAACTATCAGTTAGATAATTTGATTTCATACGGTAGGTTCCTTCCAATGGAGGAAATACATAATCAATACCTGTATCTAAAATAAAAGGAGCTACATGAAAAACCTTGGTTATGGAATCAGAACCATCATCATTGGGAAAGCAAGCTGTATTCGCTTTTTTCTTCACCACCAAAGTAACTTTTATATTTTGACCTGCTGAAGTGTAACCGAAATAGCGGGCAAATGTTTTATCTGTGATAATTTCCGATCCTATACACCATGTATATTCTGCATCTTTTTCTTTAGCTGTAAAAGCTACATTTGTTTTCATGAATGTTGTATCTGTTTCCGTTCGTTTTTCCCAGGGTTGACTGTAAGATGTAACTTCTTCAATTGTGAATTCCGCACTAACCTCATTTAAACAATCACACGCATTTTGCACTGTATTCATCTGAGGCTGTTTCTTGCGGCAAGCAAAAAAAACAGAACCATGAATACAATTGGTAGATTTGATTTTATTCTTTAACGTGGTTTCGTTCTGTACAATAGTGATTTAAAAACTTTAAAGTCTTTTTATCAAATCTAAGAAGTAATTGTTATTATTCCAAACTTTAACGACCTTTGCGCCATGTTAGTAAATATCCAAGACAAAGTAGTTTCCACACAGCTTTTTGACCGAAAATTCATTTGCGACCTCATCGCCTGTAAGGGCGCGTGTTGTGTGCAAGGAGATTCAGGTGCTCCTTTAACATTTGAAGAAGTAGATATTTTGGAAAATAATTTGGAGCATTATTTACCATACATGCGGCCAGAAGGAATAGCTGAAGTGGAGAGAAACGGTGTTTTCTATATCGATCAAGACAATGAGCCTGTTACGGCTTTAATCAATGGTGGAGAATGTGCGTTTGTCTATTTTGATGGTGACGGCACGGCAAAATGCTCTGTGGAAAAAGCTTACACAGAAGGAAAGACAGATTTCAAAAAACCAATTTCTTGTCATTTGTATCCTATTCGGGAAAAACGTTTCGACAACGTGACTGCATTAGATTACCATGAATGGGATATCTGTTCGCCAGCTTGTGCTTGTGGTGATAAATTGGATGTTCCTGTTTACAAATTCCTAAAAGAGCCGATTACCAGAGCTTACGGTAAAGAATTCTTTGATGAAATGGAATTGGTGGCGAAAGAATGGGCTGATCGGTCGGCGGATTAGCTGGAGTGAGAATTTGGTACGCGGATGACACGGATTTTGTAAGATTTAAAAGGGATTTTATGTTGTTTGTCGTGAGATTTTTATCAGCTGACTGACCCTCCTGCTCGGCGGACAAGGCGGAGTCGAAGACGTAGGATGGAATATTCAACGCAGATGACACGGATTTAGCCGATTTACGCGGATCTTTTTCCAATACATCTCAATTTTCTTCGCGAAACTCTCTGCGCACTCTGCGGTTAATTACCCATGGATTGTTTCTTCTTTGCCGTATCGTTGAATAACTTCTGATTCAAATTCAATCCATTCTTGCCAGCGTTTTTCTACTTCTACTTTTTTGCCGTAGGTTTTGGCGTATTTCAAGAAAAGTGTGTAATGTCCGGCTTCGGAGACCATAAGGTCGTGGTAGAATTTGGCTAAGGTTTCGTCTTTTATGTTTAATGATAAAGTTCTAAAGCGTTCGCAGCTTCTGGCTTCTATCATGGCTGAAAATAGCAATCTATCCACTAAAGCGTGATCGCGACTTCCGTCTTTTTTCATGAAGCGTGCTAATTCGTTCACGTAAGAATCTTTTCGCTCGCGGCCCAATTCCAATCCTCGGGATTTAATCAATTCGTGAACTTGCTCAAAATGGTCCATTTCCTCTTGCGCCAACTTGATCATATCCGAAACCAATTCAGGTTTTTCAGAATTATTTACAATGATTGATATCGCATTCGTCGCTGCTTTTTGTTCGCACCAAGCATGATCAGTCAAAATTTCTTCGATGTTTGATTCTACGATATTCACCCAACGTGGGTCGGTTGCTAATTTGAGGCCAAGCATTTTTTTGGTTTTTTGGTAAAGTTAGTCGTTTTCTTTGGGAATATGGGGCATGGAGTCTGGAACGTTCCGATGAATCGGAACTGATGGATTGGAGGTTTTTAAAGTAAAAAAGCCCAGTCCCGATAGTTATCGGGACTGGGCTCTAGATTCTGGAATCTAATATTAATTTTTCAAAGCTTCTGCTCCACCAACGATCTCTAAGATTTCGTTTGTAATAGCAGCTTGACGTGCTTTGTTGTATGATAATTTCAATTCTTTTTGCATTTCGCTCGCATTGTCCGTTGCTTTATGCATTGCGGTCATACGCGCTCCATGCTCCGATGCATTTGAGTCCAACAAGTTCTTAAACAATTGGATTTTTAATGATTTAGGAATCAAATCTTCAACTATTTCCTCTTTCGAAGGTTCAAAGATATAATCTCCTGCTGCGTTTCCTTCTTGTAAGTTAGCAACGATTGGCAAAAATTGTTCTGCTTTTACGTCTTGAGAAGCCGCGTTTATAAATGAATTGTAAACTACGACAACTTTATCAAATTCTTTGTTCAGGAAACGTTTCATCAACTCTTCAGCGATTTGGGAGTTGTGCTCGAACGTTAAATCATAAAAAATATCTTCGGCTTTCGCTAACTCTTCGTTTGTGTAATAAAAGTCAGAACGTTTAAAAACATCTCTAACTTTCTTGCCAAGACAAAGTATTTTCGGGTTTTGGTTTTTGTATTCCCCAGCAACCAGCGTATTTACTTTTTTGATGATATTGTTATTGAAACCACCGCACAATCCACGGTTAGAAGAAACGGCGATAATCAAAATGTTTTTCACCTCTCTCGATTCCGAGTAAGCATTTTCAGAAAGGTCCAATGTTGCACTCAAGTTACCCAAAATCTCCTGCAATTTGTTTGCATAAGGCTTCATTTGCGTAATTGCATCTTGAGCTCGTTTCAATTTTGCAGCCGACACCATTTTCATAGCTGACGTAATCTGCATCGTTGAACCAACGGAGACAATTCTATTTCGTATTTCTTTTAGATTCGCCATTCTATATTGTTAAATCTTAAATTATCCTCCCTCAATCCCCCTCCAAAGGAGGAAGTGAGATTTAATATTTCGCTGCTAATTCTTTTGCTACTTTTCCAAGGACATCTGTCAACTCGTCTGTGTATTTACCTGCTTTCAAAGCAAGTAATACGTCAGCATGTTTAGCTTGTAAATAATCCAAATATTCTGTTTCGAAAGCTTTCACTTTAGCAATTGGAACATTTTGAATCAATCCCTTTGTACCAACATAAATCATTGCAATTTGGTTTTCTACTGGGTAAGGATCTCCTTCTTTTTGTTTCAAGATTTCTACGTTACGTGACCCTTTATCCAAAACAGATTTTGTAGCTGCATCCAAATCAGAACCGAATTTCGAAAACGCTTCCAATTCACGGTATTGTGCTTGATCCAATTTCAACGTACCTGCTACTTTTTTCATTGATTTAATCTGCGCATTACCACCAACACGTGATACAGAGATACCAACGTTAATTGCTGGACGAATACCTGCGTTAAACAAATCCGTTTCCAAGAATATCTGACCATCTGTAATTGAAATTACGTTTGTTGGGATATAGGCAGAAACATCACCTGCTTGTGTTTCAATAATTGGCAAAGCTGTCAATGAACCACCACCTTTTACCATTCCTTTCATAGAGGGAGGAAGGTCATTCATTTGGGCAGCTATCGTATCGTCATTAATTATTTTCGCTGCTCTTTCCAATAAACGAGAGTGCAAGTAGAATACATCCCCTGGGTAAGCCTCACGGCCTGGAGGACGACGCAACAACAAAGAAACCTCACGGTAAGCAACAGCTTGTTTTGATAAATCATCATAAACGATCAATGCAGGATTTCCTAAATCACGGAAATACTCACCAATTGCTGCACCTGTCATTGGCGCATAAAATTGCATTGGCGCTGGATCTGCAGCATTTGATGCAACAACAACTGTATAAGCCATTGCTCCAGCATCTTCAAATTTCTTAACGATACCTGCAACAGTTGACCCTTTTTGTCCAATTGCAACATAGATACAGAAAACTGTTTCTCCTCTATCGTGGAATTCTTTTTGGTTAATAATTGTATCGATACAAACGGTAGTTTTACCTGTTTGACGGTCACCAATAACTAACTCACGTTGACCACGACCAACTGGAATCATTGCGTCAATCGCTTTGATACCTGTTTGCATTGGCTCAGTAACTGGCTCACGGAAGATAACACCTGGTGCTTTTCTTTCGATTGGCATTTCGTATGTATCACCTGTGATTGGTCCTTTGCCGTCGATTGGTTCACCCAAAGTGTTCACAACACGACCGATCATACCATGACCAACTTGTACAGAAGCAATACGTCCAGTTCTTTTTACTGTGTCGCCTTCTTTTACCAAAGTAGAACGACCTAACAATACCGCTCCAACGTTATCTTCTTCCAAGTTCATTACGATACCTTGAAGACCTCCGTCAAATTCAATCAACTCACCCGCTTGCGCGCCAGTAAGTCCATAAATACGAGCGATACCATCTCCAATTTGAAGAACTGTACCTACTTCTTGCAATTCAGCTTCAGATTTAAATCCTGATAACTGTTCTTTTAAAATTGCAGAAACTTCTGCTGGTTTTACATCTGCCATAATATGGTATATTCTACTAATCCGAAGATTAGTGAGTTAAACGTTGTTTTAAATTATTCAATTGGTTTGAAATGGAACCGTCAATTTGTTTGTCGCCCATTTTTATAATGAATCCACCAATAATAGATGGATCAATCGTTTCTGTTACTTCCAAAGTCCCTTGCAAGGAAGCATCCACTTTCGCCAAGATTTTCGTTTTAGTCGCTTCATCTAATGCTACTGCTGTTATCAATTCCACAGTAACGATTCCTTTGTACTCTTTTACTTTCGCTTCAAAAGCTGCTGCGATTTCAGGTAAAATACCCTCTCTGCCGTTTTTTGTAATCAAATCGAAAAACGATACAGTTAAGGTTTCAAATTGACCAAATATCAATTTGAAAATTTCCGCTTTCTTGCCTCCATCAATAATCGGATTAGTTAACATCAAAGCCAAATCACGATTCTCAGCAACGGTATCAGAGAAATATTTCATATCCGCGGCAACTTGGTCGAGATTCCCTTTTTCAAGAGACAGCTCTAATAAAGATGTTGCATAGCGAATTGCTGCTTTAGTTTGTTTCATGACCTTTTATTAGTTCAAGTTCACATCTGCTGCCATTTTCTCAGCCAATGCTTTTTGTTTTTCGTCTGATGACATTTCGCCACGAATGATTTTCTCTGCAATCTCCAAAGAAAAAATAGCCACTTGATTTTTCAATTCAGAGATAGCTGCTGTTTTTTCAGAGTTGATCATTTCACGTGCATTCGACATCACTTTTTCAGCTTCAATCTTAGCTCCATTTTTCGCATCATTAACCATTTTACTAGCCGTTTCTTTCGCATCGCGAACAATTGCATCTCTTTCCGCTCTTGCTTCTTGAATTAAACTTTCGTTTTGCGCTTGCATCGCTTGCATTTCTATTTTGGTTTTTTCAGCCAATTCCAATGCATCCGTAATTTTTTGCTCGCGTTCGTTGACCATTCCTAAGATTGGTTTCCAAGCAAATTTTGCCAAAAGAATCATCAACAAAGCAAAGACTAATGCTGTCCAAAATAACAAGCCAAAATCAGGTATTACTAAATCCATCTTTCTATGTGTTTTAAATTTTAATCAATTTTTAAATCATTTCTACCGCAACCAACCGTTGCGGTAGAGATGTAAATGGAAATTACTTTGCAGCTCCCAATAGACCAACTACGACACCGAAAAGGGCAACACCCTCGATCAATGCAGCAGAGATAATCATCGCTGTTTGAATTTTTCCGTAAGCTTCTGGTTGACGAGCGATCGCGTCCATTGCTGAACCACCGATTCTACCGATACCTATTCCGGCACCTAATACTGCCAAACCTGCTCCAATTGCTGCTATACTTCCGTACATATATATTGATTTAAATAATTACTACTTCTTCGTGGTGATCGTGCTCATCGCCATGATGATCTTCAACCGCCGCTCCTATAAATAAGGCTGATAACATCGCAAACAAATACGCTTGCAAGAAAGCAACCAACAATTCCAACACTGAAATAAACAAAGTCATTGGCACAGATAAAGCTGCCCAAGATGTGCTTTTATTTATAAAGATAATTGAAATCAATGCTAAAACGATAATGTGTCCTGCCGTAATATTCGCAAATAAACGAATCATCAAGGCAAATGGTTTTGTAAGTATGCCAACCAATTCGATTGGCGCCATAACAAATTTCATAACAACTGGAACGCCCGGCATCCAGAAAATGTGACCCCAATAGTTTTTGTTCCCAGAAAATAAAGTTACAAAAAAAGTAACAACTGCTAGAAATAAGGTAACAGATATATTGCCCGTTAAATTGGCTCCAATCAAAGGGATTGACCCCATTAAGTTGGCAACTAAAATAAAGAAGAACATGGTTAACAAAAGCGGCACATACTTCATGTATTTTTTCTCGCCAATATTTTCTTTGGCAATATCATCCCGGACAAAAAGAATAAGAGGCTCTATGAATTTCGCTATGCCTTTAGGTGCAACTGCTCCATTCTTTTTGAAGTAATTCGCTGTACTAAACATTAATGCGATAACGACAAAAAATGTCATGAACAAGAAAACAACATTTTTAGTAATCGAGAAGCTCATGGGTTTTGCATTATGAGGATGTCCTTCTTCAAATTGCAATTCGCCGTTATGTAGTTTATAGATTTTCTCATGAAACAAAGCGTATCCTTCAGCAGGGCCTTCACCCATCATATACGTCCCTTGTTCATCGTCTGCGCCTATTGTTGCGTAACCTGGTGTCCCATGATAAAAATTGGCTGAAGAGAACATCTTCAAGCCATTGTCCATTAATATAACGGGCAAATAAATAGAAGTCCCTCCGTGCTCAGGTCCCCACAAATGCCATTCATGAGCATCCTTCACGTGATGCATGATCATTTCATTGACATTGAAGGGTTTTTCTTCGCCTTGATGACCTTCTGATTCTGCATTAGCCCACACTGTAGAAGTGAAAACGAAAGCAAGCAATGATAAAATGAATGTTTTTAAACCGTTGTTCCAAGCCATTTGAGCCATTTTAGAAATATTAACCTTCAAATTTTGCGCAAAGGTATGTAAACTTTCGTGAAAATCTACAACTTTTTCTTCTTAACTAATGGATAAATTTCTCCAGACCTGATTTCTCTAAATTAGTCTTTGTTCATCACGTTATCCAAGCTCAGTATTAATTGGTTAATTTTTTCAATTCGATGGCGGTTTTTATCCGCCAAAGCGACATCATTGTTTTTTTCAAATTCAACGATTTCTTCTGTCAAAGTTGTTTTACGTTCATTAAGTGATAGAAGTAAGTACTCCACGTTTTGTCCCATGAACATTTTCGTGTAATATCCGCCGTTTTTGTTCAAATCGCTATAAACCGGCAAAGCGTTTTCGATTTGCTCTTCACTCATTCTACTATTAAACATGGTATAAGAATTCAATGTGCTCAGCTCATCAAATCCGGCTAATTTACCACTCGTCAAGATATCTTTGAAAAAGGCGCATTTACTTTCTTCGCCGTAAGTTCCATAAATCTGCGCTATGGTAGTCAACATTTTATTGGATTCTTCTTTTTCCAATTGTTGTGCTTTTGTTATCGCCATTTTCGGATCAACTTTACTCAAGTTTTTCAAAGCGCCACCGACAACTAAATAACTTTGATCACTATCCATAATCATCGATAGAACTGCTGTCAGATCTCCGTTGTTCATATTTGTCGCCAAATAATTTACCGCTGCACTGCGAACGGCAGATATACCATCGTTAATTGCTAAGTTTTTTATTATTCTTAGCGCAACATCTTTGTTTGTGCCCTCCAATAAACTAGACTTTTCAATAGCAACGGTTCTAATCTTCCAAAATTCGTCGTTCAGTGCATCCAACACCATTTGCTCAGATGACGCTTCTCCTACTTTGAACCCCTCGGTTAAAGATTGGTTGCGAATCTTATATCTATCTGAATTGTAATATTGATAAATGTATTGGCCGTCAGGTTTTTCCTCAACTAATTTTGCTAAAAGCACCTTGTGTTCATCAAAAATAACCGCCTTCAAAGTTCCGCTGTATAAGAAAGTAAACTCGTTCGACTCTCCTTCAACCCAAACGCGGTGCACTTTTTTTCCATTAGAATCAAAAACCGCTACATCAACAGGTAAACGGAACATTGGGAAGTCATTTGTGTTTTGAGTTTGCTGTACACTTAATGTAACCATTTGATCTTCGGCTTCATTAATCTGTTTAACCTCCAAAGTTGGATGTCCACTTGATAAATACCATTGATTAAAGAACCAATTCAAATCTTGCCCTGAAACCTCTTCGAATGCTAAGCGCAATTGGTGAAATTCTGCTGCTTTATATGCATTGGCTTTCAAATAGTTCGATAAACCTTCAAAAAAAGCATCATCCCCTAAATAGCTGCGAAGCATATGTAAGATACGACCCCCTTTGTTGTAAGAATGACCGTCGAACATTTCCTCTTTGTCCTCATAATTGTACCAAACCAAATCGTGATATCCGCCCATTTGAGCCGATTGGTAGTAACCATACTCTTCATTGCTGGCCTGGTAATCTGCTTCATTTAACCCATGTCGATATTCGTCCCACAGATATTGAGAATAATTTGCAAAGGATTCATTCAGCGTTAAATTCGACCAAGATTCAGCAGTAACCAAGTCGCCGAACCAATGGTGAAATAATTCATGGGCGATTGTCGAATTGTCGTTGTTATCAAGCAATTCTCTTTTCGTTTTGTAAACGTAATCACCAAAAACAACTGCTCCAGTATTTTCCATTGCGCCAGAAACATAGTCGCGAACTACTACTTGGTCATATTTGTCCCACGGATATTCTACTTTCAATAGTTTCGAGAAGAAGCCTATCATTGCAGGCGTTTCGCCAAAAATATCTTTTGCAGAACCTTCCCACTCTTTCTCCACATAATAGTTTACTGGCATTTTTGTGCCATCTAGTTTCGTATAGCTGTCTTTTACTACTTTAAATTCGCCAACAGCCATCATAAACAAATACGGTGCATGCGGCAAATCTTGTTTCCAATGATCCGTTCTTGTCCCGTCTGCATTCTTTTTGGATGAAATCATTTTTCCATTCGACAGGGTAACATATTTGCTGTCAACCGTCATGAATATTTCTTGTGTTGTTTTTGCGTTTGGCGCATCAATTGTTGGAAACCAAACTGAGCTTGATTCGGTTTCCCCTTGTGTCCAAATTTGAGGCATTTTCCCTTTCTCGTCACCTTTAGGGTTAATGAAAAACAAGCCTTTGTCTGAAACAATTGCAGCGCTCCCACCAGTTGTTCTCTCATCGGGTTTAGCCACATAATTTATCTCAATCGTATATTTTTCAGATCGTTTAAATTCCTTTCCAAGTTTTATTCTCAAAAAATCATTAGAATAAATGTAGGTCAAATCTATTCCATCCATTTTAACGGACAAAATATCCATTCCTTTTGCATCTAGTGTTAATGAATCAGAAGAGTAGAAATGTGGTTTTGCTGTAATGAACGCTTTTCCATTCATTCGTGATTTCATCCAATCGAAACTAACCTCCAATTTTGTATGAATCAAGTCCGTGTAAACAGTTTCTGTGGCCCAGCAAACTTTGTTTTCTTCAACTTCATCGCCGTTTTCCGCAAGAGAATCATCAATAAAGTCCATCTCCATATCGTCAATAGCCTCCTCTGCTACTGTGTTGTTTTTTTGACTTCCACAGCCATTTAGGATGATAGAAATAAAAAACAAATAGAAAAATATATGCTTCATTTATTTAAGGTTTTAGCTACAAAAATCACAAAAAAAAACAGGAACAGCAATGAATTAGCTTTAAGATTGTTCAATTCTTCTAATTTTGCATAAAAGAAAAGAATATGCCGAGCAAAAATTGGATCATTGATGGTAAAGAGATAATTGGAACGAGTGGTTCTGCAATTCTCTGGGAGGATGAGCGTTTCTTCACAATTGAATTCAATGGTAAGGTATTCAATGGAGAAATATTAAACGAAAAAACAGAAGGCAATTTCCTTGAAGTTAAAATTAACCACCGTGTTTTTACAATTCGCAAGAAAGGTGAACTAGATGATTTAATTGCATCGCTTGGTATGGATAAACCGAAAGTGAAAAAATTAAGCGAATTAAAGGCACCTATGCCTGGTCGTATCGTGACTTTATCGGTTGAAGTTGGTCAAACTCTTGGGCTAGGTGACCCAATATTATCATTAGAGGCTATGAAAATGGAGAATGTTTTGAAAGCTGAAGGAATAGGCACGGTAAAAGCTATTCTCGTTCAAGAACAACAGGTTGTAGACAAGGGAATGATCTTGATTGAATTTGAATAATTAAACTGACACCCCGGAAAAAGCGCGACTAATAATTTTGGGGTATTTCACTCCAAATTCGACGATGCACCATAGTTTAAATATTTTTAATTCTTCTGAATCAGAAATCCATTTTAAAGATTTATTCAGTTCCTTCTGAAACAAGATTCTATCAAAGCTTACACTTATCAAAATCTTTTTCGTCATTTCTAACATAATTTCCTCTTTTTATGGTTTCTTCAAAGAAACGAAAAGAAATGAAGTCTAACTTATAACAAGCGTTAAAGTTTTCCACCTTCACCTTTTTCAGGTATTCATAACCCGGTTGATAACTCACAAAAAACCACCAAAGCGATATGCCTCAGTGGTTTCAAAATGCTGTTGATTAAAGCTAAAGAATCTGTTTTTTAATTACTTGGTAAATTTCCAATGTCGTTTTATCTACAACATAAATTAAGAAATGAGCGTTTTCAGCTGGGTATTCATCTGGAACACGGTACGAATAATCATAATAGTATTTTCCATTTGTGCCTTTTTTGTCATCCTTCAGCGTTTCGCCAAATATATCTCCGTTGATATGCTCTTTAAGTAAGTCGCGGTGAACATAATCTAAAATTGTATTCGGACCATCTACTTGCGGCTTAACTATTGAATCTTGATAAAATGCGACAACCAAGCCAAGATCCGTTAACGAAGGGTCAATTATGTCTACTTCAATATGAACGAATGCGCCTTTGGTTTGGCTATAATAATTGACCGTTGATTGTAAATTCACTTTAAGCGTGTTCGCTGTTAAAATTGCATTTGTGGCAGCCGCCCATTCACTAGGCGCATTCGAAATATGGCCATTATAAACCAATCGACTAATATTTCCACATGGATTAGCGAAAAAATTAGATCCAGGAATTGAACCAAAATAACCGCCTATAGCTAAGCCAATTGGATTTGTGAAATCATACGTAAAATCTCCGCCAGCCGGAGTTGCCTGGAAACCACCTTTTATACCACTTGGTCCACTGTGTATAGTTGAAACAAATACTCGTTCAGGGTTATTTTCTTCTAAACCATGAGCAATTATCGCTGCTCCCGGACAAAATGTACATTTATGTCCCGTGAAATCTTCTATCAGAACATTTCGATTCGTGTTTGTATTTGCCGTAAAAACAGGAAACACATACGTTGACCAAGCATTTGGGTATAAAGTTGTATCCAAAGTTGTTAAAACAGGTGGGTAAGCATTTTTCACCTTGTCGCAAGCAATAAGTACAAGGGAAAATAGTACTGAGAATAAAAGTGCTTTCTTCATATTAGAAACTTTGAGTGAAATTAAGAGTTAAACCATTGGAAGCAGGGACAAATCGACAAACGCCACCAACACAGAACAAACCTGCTCTTTGTCGACCATATGACAAGGTAAGTCGCGTAGCATCACGCACATAACCAAATGTTCCAATAAGATAATGTAACTTCAAATCCGGATTTGGGTTGCCAAAATTATATTGATCCATCACGCTAAAAAACAAACCTGGTGCAATTGTGTACTCAATAACAGCGGTTGCCCAATCACCTTTGTCTTTCTTCGTAAACAAGCCTTGTACTTCTGCACGAATGGAATGCTTTTTGTTGATTTTATAACCCATTTCTAGCACGCCTATATTTGAACGGATGATTCCGTGAGCATCCGTCGTTATTTTCGCAACATCATTGTTCAAACTAATGTTGTAATAGTTCAATACCATGTTGAACTTAGGGTTGAATTTTCGCGAAATACTAACATTAATATCCTGCCAATATAAACTGTCGCTAGAATCAAACAGCTTTCCTTTGTACATAACACGAGATGAATCCATCGGGTTGAAGCCACTCTGGTGCTGCATAGGTCGAAGCGCAACGGAGTAGTTGGCATTGATAGCCGTTCCATATTTACCCCCTAGTTTGCTGCCTTTCTTAATCGTGTATAAAACTTCCGCTTGGTAAGCAATTTCTCCTACCGGCTGCGTAGCATAAGGGTATAAACTGGCCACCAAATTATAGGTGTGCGTTTTGTTCATAGCCGGCAAGTAATTTATCAATAGATTTTGAAGTTGTTGCGTTCTATCGGAACGGAAACTAAAATTATCAACTGACTTTCCGGAAATTAAAATTCCCAAACCTTTTTGCGAGTATCCGAAATTGAAAACCGCTGCATGGCCTGAATTGTATATATAACCGTTGTCTATTGAGGGGTCATTGTCTTTGTGAATGTACTCTCCTTCTAAAGTGAATCTTTTGTAGCGCAATTTCATTCTTCCTCCATAAGAAGCAACATTTTGCGGTAAAATGAACTCTTCATTATTCTCCTCTTGGTATTTTGAAACAAATGAACCTCCTATAGATATGTCTAAAGGGAAACTATTCATTTTACTAAACGCTTCGTTGAGGTGCAATTCGCCATCAAAACCGCGAACAATTCCATCTGAATTTTTCACTCTTCCATCAATAAATTGGTAACGATTGCGTCCATAAACTCCTTTGAATTTAAGTCCCTTTGCAGGGCTGAGTATGATTCTGGCTCCATCTAAAGCCGTGTCGTAACCTAAAGCTCTATCTTCATAGGCACGAAGTGACAACCCAGATCCAAATTGTTCATAGAAATGACCAAGTGTAATATCTACAAAATCGTTTTCGTAACCAATGTAACGCATCCCTAGACCAGTGCCGTCAAAATTATTTGGATACCCTTGAATACGCGGAAGATACGACTCTACTCTCAAGCCTGCCTTAAAGCCGCCTTGACGGTAAAAAACATTCATATACGAATTTAAAAGTCCCACCGAGGCAGGACGATTAGCATCAATTAAAGTGTCTTCATTCAAGTACTGAAAAGTAGTCTCCATGTTTCCAGTAATGGATGGAGCATTTGCATTATTATCTTGCGACCACAAAAAAGGCGATACCACAAGTGATAAAGCGATTAACTTATTTGTCATAAAAAAACGAAACTATAATCTGGAATTTATTTTCCAGTCAATTTTAAAATCTCTTGGTATAATTTATCCTCATCACCTGGAGCATAATTGTTATGTGAATAAACGATTTCGCCGTTTGTATTCACCAAAAAAGTATGTGGAACATTATTTACGCCCATTGCTCTTTTAAAATCTCCATTAGTATCCATCAAAACCAGATAATCCCAGCCTTTTCCGTTCACATAAACCGGCACAGAATTTTTTGTTTTTTCATCATCAATAGAAACGGCAACAAGATTTACACCTGTTTCTTCTTGCCAATCTGTATATAAATCATTTATCGTATTCAGTTCTCTTTTGCAAGGTGAACACCATGTTGCCCAGAAACTTATAACCACTGGTCCCTCGAATCCAAGTTCTGCCGTATTTACCGCATTTCCCTCTATGTCAACTAATTTAACAGATGGTACTTTTTTGCCCTTTTCAGAAGAATGGGAATCATCTTGAGCGCGAACTGTTAATCCAGAGATTAATAAAATAGAGAAAAGAAGAATTTTTTTCATAATACTTATGGTTTATATAAATTTCTATCTGAGAAATCAAATATCTTGCCGAAACTCAAAAGTAAGGTTTTTTAACAACTCAATCTTTTAAGAATACAAATAACTCTTGAACTCCTAACCGCCACAATTTCCAAAACACAACACTTTAATGTGTTGATTTTACGTGTTTTACTAAAAAAAATAGACTCGAATTATTAATTGCATTTATTTTCCATTTTTTGGCAAAATTATTGTACTATTGATTTGTGTTGATAAATTCTTTACATTTGGTAAATACACTTGCCTAGATCAACCTTCTAGGAAGATTAATTTTTAAGAAAAATAGAATATGAAAAAAACTTTACTTGCTATTGGAATTTTATGCTCCACAAGCCTCTCTGTGTTAGCGCAAAGTATGAGTATAAAGGAAATGGGGACTTCTAGCGACATTTCTGGAACCACTCACATAGGTTCTATCACAAGTAGTACAATGTTGATTCTTGATTTTGATGTTTATAACGAAACCTCAACTACTGATAATTTTATTATTACGAGAAGAATTTTATCTCAACCATCAGGATGGGAAAACGAAGTGTGTTGGGGAGCAGCTGGAGCAGGACAATGTTATCCAAACAACCCAAACAATGTATGGGCAACACCATTATCTACTGTATTAGGTGCTGGTGAATATGGAAGTTTAACTGTGCATATTGTTCCAAATCAGTCTTTTAACAACTATGCATTGTATCGTTACTATTGCGGAACGTCAACAAATCCTAAAATGGATTCAATTGACGTCGTTATAAACCAAAGTTTGTCTATTAAAGAAGTGAAAAAAGATATTTCATTGTCTGTGTCACCAAATCCAGCTTCGGACAATGTTTTGATTAAAGTGAGCAACTTTGAAAAAGGAAACTTAAAAATCGTTGATGTTCTTGGAAATGTTGTAAAAACGGAAAGCTTCTATGGTTCTAAATCAGTAGATGTTTCTGATTTCAGAAATGGCGTTTATTTCATCGTTATCTCTGGTGACGGTGTGAACACAATAAATAGAAAATTAGTCGTTAAGCATTAAGTTTAACACATTCGAATTATAGAAAAGCGCTTGTCTTAACGGACGAGCGCTTTTTTCTTGTGTTCACTTTTCTTTTTACTTACATTCGTATTTCAATGAGAGATTTTCCTTTACATTATAAAACAGCACTCGCTGCTGCAGTAGATGCATCTCGCGCAATACTGGAGATTTATCATAAAGGGTTCGCTACTGAGTTTAAAGCAGACGGCTCACCAATAACCGAAGCGGATTTAAGCTCATCGAAAATTATTTCTTCCCATTTAAATAAAACTGAAATTCCAATAATTGGAGAGGAAAGAGTCAACCTTGAGTTTGAAGAAAGGAAAAATTGGAAACTAAATTGGTGTGTTGATCCTTTAGATGGAACAAAAGAGTTTGTAAAAAGAAACGGCGAATTTGCCGTTAACATAGCACTTATCGAAGACCGAAAACCGATATTTGGATTAATCGCTGAGCCATGCAAAGGTCGAATTATAGCTGGTGGAAAAGGTTTGGGTGTGTATATCTGGGAATTTGAGAAAGATCCAGATATGGAACAACTCGTTAAAATTTCTAATACAAAAACAATCGAAAATGAAGTTGTTTGGATAGGCTCTCGCAGTCACCCCAGTGCAGATGTGAATTGGGAAAAAAAACTGGAAAGAGACTTCTCCAAAATTGATAAAATCGCCAAAGGTAGCGCCATAAAGTTTTTTGATTTGGCGCAAGAAAATGCGCATATCTATCCGCGATTTGCACCGACTATGGAATGGGATATCGCAGCAGGACAAGCTATTATTGAAGAATTAGGCGGAACAGTTGTTGATGCTAAAACCCAGGAATCGCTGACTTACAATAAGAAAAGTTTGTTCAACCCACATTTCATTGCAAAAACCAACGCATACCTAGTTCGAGAAAAAAAATTCAATACCTTGCGTTCAATCTAAGTTTTGCATGTTAAAGTTAGGACTTTTACTTCTTATACCCCTGTATTTTCAGCGTTTCGTCCAGTATAAATTATGGTGGTAATGTTTTCATTCCTTATATCAACCGACCGTTAGCTGATTTTAGCCCTGAAATTGGCCAAGGAAAAGGGAGCTTATCATTTCGGATATACATTTACAGCTTTTTGTAGAAGGTCATTATAGACGCCGACCGTATCTAAATTAAATATCAAGCCAAGTTGTTTTCGGGATTCGTAGAAATGGCTTTCAATAGTGCTGTATTTATGTTTCCCTTTTGTGACAGAAAAACTGGTAAAATCATTAACGAAATTACAATGGGTTCGGATACAACACCAATTCCAACTTAAAAGACATCGAGGAATCCTTTTGAGTTCGTTTTACATAAATGATTTTTTCTACGTTTCCCATAACGCTAAAAAATTCTGTTCGTTTATTTAGGACTAGTCAAAATTATTTTTACATTTACTTGGATTTATAATTATAGGAAGAATTAATTATGGGGAGAATTTGTAATTGTTTTAGTATTTCCTTCGCCTTGGTGAATTATGGTTGTTATATCCTTATCATGGATCGTCCCTCCCAATTATTTTATGTGATATTAGCTTATGCGGCATTAGCTACAGGCGCTTTCCAGGTGTTTTTCGGATTGCATTTGTTGCCCAAGAAACCCTAAGTTCTTATAAAAGAGGAAGGATAGGGCTTTTACTCTCTTTTTCTCGGGTTAAAACTTCTTTTTTCTCTGTTTCCTCCTTTTGGTTGAGGTTTACGAAAATTATTTCCTTTTGGCACGCTTGTGCTCCATTCTGGAGCTTCACCAAATTGCTCTGGCATTGAATATTTTTCAATTTCTTTTTCAATCAAACGTTCAATCTTCGACAATTTAGGCATGTCTTTCAGATTGATGAATGTAACTGCTTCGCCTTTTGTGTTTGCTCTAGCCGTTCTTCCAACACGATGAACATAATCTTCGGCATCTCTAGGCGCGTCATAGTTGACCACCATGTTTATTTCCTTAATATCTATTCCTCTCGACATTACATCCGTCGCGACGAGAACACGCGTTCTTTTAGAACGAAATGTCAACAAAACTTCTTCCCGCTGTTCTTGATCTAAATTAGATGAAATTCCTTTGGCTTTTATGCCATTTCGAGACAAATAGCGCGCAATATCTGAAACCTTATCTTTCGCTGAAGTGAAAACAATAATACTATCATACTCTTTTCTTTCGTCGATTAAATATTTCAACAATTGTTCTTTTTGATTATCAAAACACAAATGAACACCCTGTTTAATTCCTTCTGCTGGTTTTGATAAACTCAACACTATTTCCTCTGGGTTGTGCAATATCTTTTTGGCTAAAACTTTGATTTTCGGCGCCATTGTCGCAGAAAACAAAAGATTTTGACGTTTTTTAGGTAAGTAGGACATGATTTTAGTCAAATCATCGGTGAAACCCATGTCGAGCATTTTGTCCGCTTCGTCAAGAATTAAATGCTTCACATGTTTGAAATTCACATAACCTAAATTCAAATGCGAGATCAATTTTCCAGGCGTAGCAACAATGACATCTCTACCGTTTACGAGTGCATCTTTCTGTTCATTAAAGTTTGACCCATCACCTCCACCATAAATTGCCATGGAACCAACCGAAACAAAATAAGAAAGACCTTGAATTTCATGTTCAATTTGAAGTGCCAACTCTCTAGTAGGCACGATAATTAATGTGTTAATATGACTATCTTGCTTGCCCACCATTTTATTCAAAATGGGTAAAATAAAAGCCGCGGTTTTTCCTGTGCCTGTTTGTGCGCAAGCAATCAAATCGCGGTTTTCTAAAATAAGCGGAATAGCTTTCTCTTGGATTGGTGTTGCATCCGTGAAGCCCATGTGGTCAAGCGCTTCTAATATTTCTGAGGATAAATTGAGTTCTGTAAATTTCATTTGGCCGTAAAAGTAAGCAAAGTTAGGCGAATAAAGTATTTGTGCTGGAAATTCGAGGCCACGACAATCCTCTCCTTTTCACTGCTCTAACGTTGTTCTTCGATTACTGAGCAATCTCTTCCCTCCTAAGGGGAAGTTCAAAAAAAAATGGACGACCAATCGGCCGTCCATTTCTTCGTAGTCTTCTCAAAATTTCTTGCTGCATATCGGGAGCTCGCTTTGAGAAGGGTAGGCGGAAGTGTTAGATACTTCCGTTCATGAGTAAAATGTTTCGCACTTCAATTTCTGTGACTTTTCTGACCAAGCCTTTTGGGCTTAAGTAGGTTCTATTCACCAAACGACCTTGGATGGTCAACGGTTTTCCTTTGTCGCCATAATTTTCTATGATTTCAGCCATGGAGCCCCAAGCAAATATGCGGTGCCATTCGGTGTCTTTTTTGACTTTCCCTTCTTCGTTGCGGAAATTTTTATCTGTTGCAAATGAGAATCGAGCGACTTTTGCTCCGTTTTCGAATTGGGTAATTTTTGCTTCGGAACCCATGTTTCCGACCAATGTGACGTTATTTTTTAACATGATATTTTGTTTTAAAGAATGATTAAATCGTTTACTTCCACTTCGGAAATACTTTGGCGTTTGCCTGTTTTGTCGTTGTAAAATCGGGTGATCAAACGCCCTTCTATGGCTAATTTTACACCTGGCTCTGCTAGTTCTTGAATTACAGGAATCCAATTTCCCCAAGCAGTGAGCTTATGCCAGTGGCTTTTGCTTTTTGGGTTTCCTTTTTCATCCAAAAAAGGTTCTTTAGTCGACATCGTGAAACTCGCCACGGTACTTCCATTCTCTAGTTCGCGGAATTTCGGCGCTGACGCCATTTTTCCTATTAGGTTTACGTAGTTCATGATTTATTTTTTAGTGGTAGGTGATACTTCTGTTGTTTCCACTTTATCTCCGTTACGAGGCGACAATAACAAGAAATCTGTCATTTCGATGTCTGTAGCGTAACGTTTCTCACCATCTTTCTCGTAAGAACGGTTCACTAATCTGCCTTCCAGCATAAGCTCCTGTCCTTTCGTGGCTATTTTACTGATGCGCTCTGCCGATTTGCCCCAGGCAACTACATTGTGCCATTGTGTATTGTCTACCCATTTGCCTGTTTTGTCTTTGTAATTTTCGTTCGTAGCGATTGAAAATTTCACTAATTGGTAGTTGTCTCCTACTGTTTGCATTGTCGGTTCTTGTCCTAAGCGTCCGATCAAACTTACTTTGTTGCGTAGTGTGTTCATAATGTTGTGTTTTTAAAAAGTTTGATAATAATTGAATTGTAAACGTGCCGTCAGAACACCATGTCTGACTTTCGACACCACAAAGATTAGATGACCTCGAAACTCGAAACGGTTATTATTCACTTACTGTCGACTATTAGTCGTTTGTAATCGATTGTAAATGGATTTATCATTGATTGTCAGCAGTTTAGACTAAAAAAATAATTTTAAAAATAATGGAGATTTATTTTGTAGATTTGGGTTTAAAGATGGCAGTAGTGCATAGCGACTTGTTAGCAAACATGCAGGGAGTGAACGGTACAACCAACAATCTTGGACGAAAACAACATGAATTTTCAAGAAATAATTTTGAAAAGTATAATGTATTTGTGTTCATACCTCCCTAACTTTTGTGATTGAAAGAAGATAAAAATCAAATATTTACATTAAATTTAAGAACATGAAAACAAAAATAATT